>ERZ795031.1812-NODE-1812-length-21474-cov-7.406228_pt1 | contig 21474 bp, 17 predicted proteins | sample MGYA00375123_ERZ795031 | MGnify/ENA primary metagenome ERZ795031 (study PRJEB30166, sample SAMN05720159) | activated sludge metagenome | isolation source: anaerobic digester from wastewater treatment plant | place: USA | collected 2015-04-21 ...
TGGTAGTGGCTTGATGAGGTCCAGAATCTGTTCCAATCTGGTAACTTGCATTTTTTTTTGCTCCTTATTTATTTTTTATATTTAAAACGATTGATATCCTTTGAAACTTATGTGCATTACAAATCAGAGATTACTATTGCAATTCCCTTAAAAGTATGGAAAGAGAATCTTCTTTTTCTAATATCTGATACAGTAAAATCATTATAAGCTCGTAACTTATGAATATATAAATAAGCATTTCATTTAAATTCTTTTATCTCAATTTAAATTTTATAAAATTATGATTTAATTGTCCAGTTATCTGTTATTTGTCAAGTGCAATCTCCAGATTCTTGCTTTTAAACTTCTATTATACCATTTCATTAGCAATTTCATATTTTACTTAAAGAGTGGACCAATGAGAAAAGTATATTTTAGTATTGTATCTGAACATTTAAAAATGATAGATAAGGTTTTCAAGAGGTTAGCTATTTTCATAGCGTTAGCGGATATTGTCTAATTCCCAAAAATATTAACAATCATATCCATCATATAAAAGACCTTTATAAATTATATGATAAATCAATGATAAACAATCTATCTTTTTTTATTCGTTGGCTATAAATCTTTCTCTTTATTGGATAATAACCGTTATTTGCTTAGAAATTCTTCTATCCAATACATAACGTGCATCTCCTACTGCAATAACCAGATTGGGTTCATAGTGTCTATTTCTTAGCATAAAAATCTGGGCTCCAGGATAAAGTCCACGCTCAATTGTTTTAAGATTCTGATTATTTACTATGATTGCACTTTCACCTTCTGGTAATTGATTCAGAATTATGTTTTCACCCTTATTTATAGGATGTCTATGCCTATTATGAAATCTATACTTTTTATTCCAAAATCTTCCTATGCGATGACGGAATTGCATTCTTTTCCCCAATTCTTTTTAAATTTATATAGATAAAGAAAAATACTGTAACAATAATCATTATCCAGATTAGAGATATCTTACTGAAATTTAAAATCTGATAAATAAAAACAGCTACCATCCAGGCTAATAAATTCAGATAGAAAAATTCAAAGAGCATCCATTTAAAGCCATATTCTTTATAAAACATAGTTAAAGAAGCAACACAGGGAGAATACAATAAAATAAACACCAGATATGCTAAAATAGCAGCCGTATTACCGAAGGCTATTTTCATATTATCCGGAAACTGATTTCTTCCCATATTCATCTCAGGACCTTGATAAAGTCCCTGTAAGCTACCTACAATTGCTTCTTTGGCAAAAAGTCCACTAATCAAAGCTACAGAAGCAGGCCAATTATTTTCATTTATGCCCATTGGCTTGAATACTGGAGTGATGGTTTTTCCGCAAACTTCTAGAATAGTTGTTTTCTCGCCCTTTACAGCAGAATTTATCGGTATGCCTTGTAACACATTAATAATTATAATTACTAATAGAATGTATTTTCCTGCTCGCAAGAGAAAACTCTTTAAACGATGCCAGGTATGCATCAAAATTCCATTCAGGGTAGGAATATGATAGGAGGGCAACTCCATAACAAAATCACCTGGTTCAGAAAGAAATATTGTTTTTTTTAAAATTAATCCAGTCACTACTGCCATCACAATGCCAAAAAGATAGAGACTAAATATTACTACATTTGCTTTCTGGGGAAAAAACAGCATCGCGAGAAAAGTATACACAGGTAATTTAGCGCCACAGGAAGCAAATGGAGTTAATAAAGAAGCAAAAACTCTATCTCTTGGATTTTCTAATGTCCTCGTTGCCATTATTGCAGGAACTGTGCAACCAAATCCCAGTAATAGTGGAATAAAAGCTTTACCTGGAAGCCCTATAAAACGCATAAATTTATCTGCTATAAAAGCTGCACGTGCCATATAACCAGAATCTTCTAGTATGGATAAACATACATAGATAAAGAATATTAGTGGAATGAAACTACCAATAGTCACTATCCCATTGCCTATTATTCCACTGAGAAAATAATTTAGCCAGTATGGGGTTGATAAACTGGTCAATAAATTACCTAATTGTTCCACAAACAGCCAGCTAAGGCTAACTTCTATAATATTTATAAAAGGTTGACTCACTTTGACCGTAATTAAAAACACAAAATACATTACCACAAAAAATATCGGTAAACCAATACCCTGATTGAGAACAAATTTATCCACCCGGTCCGAAAATGTTAATCTGCGTTTATTCTTACGCTTTACAGTATCTTTCACTAAACCCCGAATGTAAGCATATCTATCATCTGCTATTACTGCCATAGCTTTTTGACCACGATGCTTAATGATAGCATTAATTTCTTTATCTACTACAACTTTAGTTTCGGGTGATAAAAGATTAGTAAATTCAGTATCTCCCTCTATCAATTTTAAGGCTACCCATCTGGTCTTGACCAATCTATTATAGGTAGCCTGCGGTTCTTCTAATTTTTTATTATTTAAAGAGTTATCTATAATTGAACTTATCTCTGTAGCTTGAATAATTTTTATGATATTATCCAGATGCTTTTCTACTACCTCATCATAGTCAATAACCGAATAAATGGGAGGTGAAATTAAATATTTTTCAATTTTGCTTATCAACAGCTCTAAATCTATATGCTTGTTTAAAATCATCGGTATTACTTCAATACCTAAATGGTGGCTGAGATGATCATAATCAATAAAAATTCCATTTTGTTCAGCTATATCTATCATTGATAAACAAATTAATAAAGGTTCGCCCATTTCCATTAGCTGGACAGTTAAATACAGATTCCTTTCTAAATTGGAGGCATCTACGATATTTATAATTAAGTCCGGTTTTTCTTTTAGTATAAAATTTCGCGCTATAATAGCATCAGGACTATCATCAGATAAAGAGTACAGACCAGGAAGGTCAACTATTTCATATTCTTTGGAATCATAAGAGAAAATACCATGCTTTAGTTCAACTGTTACCCCAGGCCAGTTTCCAATTGCTTGATGAGTTCCTGTTAATTTATTGAAGAGACAGGTTTTCCCTACATTGGGATTTCCTGCGAGAGCGATAATGGGCCTATTTCTCATGCAAATGATTCTCCTTATCATCTAACTTGCACTTCCAGCATAAACCCCTTATATTCAAGGAGATATCATCTGGTTCAAATTCTAATTCTTTCGCATATCTCATTATGATAGGATAAATTTCCTTAAGATCTGTCTCTATCAAAGTGCCACATTTATGGCATAGCCAGTGAATATGCTTAGGATGGCCAAATATATGCTCATAGCTTTCTTTCCCTTCTTTTCGTATACTATACTGAACCAGTCCTGCTTCAACTAAAAGAGGTAGAGTACGATATACGGTTGCTAAAGAAATGCCGGAAATCTTACTTTTAATCTTTTCATATAAATCCTGGGCACTGAAGTGTTCATGTAATTCAAAAACAGTCTCCAGGACATATCTTCGTGCTTTTGTTAATTTAAGTCCGCGTTTTTCCAGATATTGGTTAAAGACGATTTCAAAGTCTTGCATTTTATCATCTCCTATAATATAATGAGAATCGTTATCAATAATTCAAAATACTCCTTTCTGTCAATCTAAAACTTCTTGATTAGACCTATAAGTTATTTATATTTATTATAAATATAACCTCTTTAAACAAAGGATTTTATTGCCAGACAATAAGTTATTTTTATTCTGATTATTGTAATCACGAGTATTTCTGATATATTTAAATAATACTGTGTCTAACCGGAAATGATATCTTTCTATCAGAGAAAAAAGGGTTTCTTCTTGTCAAAATACTGATTATTATATTAATGTATTTCATTAATACTTTATTATAAAGGAGAAAATAATGGCTGGAACTTTAATAGGTATCCTGGTTGCAATCTTTATTATAGTTCTTATTTCTAAGGGTATAATAGTGGTGCGACAAGCGGAAGTAGTTATTGTTGAAAGATTAGGTAAATATTATCGGACATTAGGTTCAGGTATTCATATTATTGTCCCTATAATTGATAAGATTCGTCCTATCCACTGGAGATTTACCCGGGAGGATTATCGGGGTAATATGGTAGTCACCCAAAGATTAGAGAATAGGATTGACCTCAGAGAGACGGTATATGATTTTCCTCGCCAAAATGTTATTACCAAAGACAATGTTTCTATTAATATTAATGCTTTGCTTTATTTTCAGGTAACCGACCCTTATAAAGCGGTTTACGAAATCAGTAATTTACCAGAGGCGATAGAAAAGCTAACTCAAACCTCATTGCGTAATATCATAGGTGAACTAACTCTGGATTACACTCTCACATCAAGAGATATAATAAATGCTAAATTGCGTGATATTCTGGATGAAGCAACCGATAAATGGGGAGTAAAAGTTAATAGAGTAGAGCTGCAAGAGATTCTACCTCCAGAAGAAATTCGTACTGCTATGGAAAAAGAAATGAGAGCTGAAAGAGATAAGAGAGCCAAGATTCTCCAAGCTGATGGTGAAAGAGAATATCAAGTGCGAGTGGCTGAAGGAGAGAAACTTGCCAAAATTGCCCGGGCAGATGGAGAAGCACAAGCAAAACTGTTGGTAGCTGATGCCGAAAGTAAGTCCATAGGATTGATTGCGGAAGCAGTGAAAAATACGGGTACAGACCCGGCACAATATCTTATTGCTCTAAAGTATATCAATGCTTTCCAGGAAATCGTTAAACAGGGAGATAAAACTGTGGTTATCCCTTATGAAGCTTCAGCTTTACTCGGTTCACTTAAAACAATGGGAGACCTTTTTCATAAATAAAATATAAAGGAGATAGAAGTGTCTGAAATCATCTACATTAAAGGAAGAGAAATACTGGATTCCAGAGGCAATCCAACCGTGGAAGCAGATATTATGTTGGACAGTGGTGTTTTTTCACGAGCTGCTGTTCCCAGCGGTGCTTCTACTGGAGAAAGAGAAGCCATAGAATTGCGGGATGGCGATAAAAATCGTTATGCGGGTAAAGGTGTCTTAAAAGCCGTGGATAATATCAACTCTATTATAGCTCCGGCTCTGCTTAATATGGAATCCACTCATCAGGAAGAAATTGACGAAGTAATGCTGAATCTGGATGGAACTCCAAATAAAAGTAAACTTGGAGCAAACGCTATCCTGGCAGTTTCTATGGCAGTTGCCAGGGCAAGTGCCATAGAATTAGACCTTCCACTCTACAGATATTTAGGCGGAGTGAGCGCAATAACTCTACCTGTCCCGATGAGTAATATCCTGAATGGCGGAGTTCATGCGGATAACAATATTGATATCCAGGAATTTATGATAGTCCCTTTAGGAGCTAATTCCTTCCAGCAAGCTTTACAGATGAATGCAGAAATCTTCCATTCATTGAAAGATATCCTCAAAAAACAGAATCTATTTACCGGTGTAGGTGACGAAGGAGGTTTTGCTCCTAATCTTAAAGATAATGAAGAAGCTCTAAAAGTTATTATGGAAGCAATAGTTGCAGCTGGCTATAAACCCGGACAGGATGTCTTTATTGCTCTTGATGTCGCAGCCTCTAGCTTCTGGAATGATGGGATATATCTATTTGAAGGAAAAACTCTCTCCTCTTTAGATATGATTGAGTACTACACCAATCTTGTCCAAAAATATCCTATCATTAGTTTAGAAGATGGTTTAGCAGAAAACGATTGGAAGAGTTGGATTATTCTTACACAACAACTTGGCAATAAAATTCAACTCGTTGGAGATGACCTTTTTGTCACAAATCCCACCATAATTAAGCGTGGAATAGCCGAAAAAGCCGCTAATAGTGTCCTTATCAAACTTAATCAGATAGGAACAGTTAGTGAGACCCTAGAGGCAATTCAAACTGCTCATAAAGCTGGCTGGACCTGTGTAGTAAGTCATCGTAGCGGTGAGACTTGCGATACTTTTATTGCTGACCTCGCTGTTGCTATGAATACCGGAATGATTAAAACAGGTTCTATTTCCCGCAGTGAACGTATAGAAAAATATAACCAGCTCTTACGTATTGAGGAAGAATTGGGCAAAGCAGCCATTTATCCAGGAAAGTCAGTGATAAAACAAATATCTTAATTCATTGAACACCAATATATTAATCAATTATAGAGGCAGGATAACCCTGCCTCATTCTTTTTCCTTGTTTTTAAACTTCAATTCTTTATAAAGACTATTATCAATAAATGGTTAACCCTTGATCCCAAAAGCAAGCAAGGATAATAACAGAATGAATTAGAAATCTTTCGCTAAGTTAATAATCTTTAATACCTTATTTATAGATAGTGTTATTGAGGGATAAAATAAATTTTATCTCAAATAAAATTATTGGCGTAATTGATTCATAAATAAGAAAAATAGAAAAAAGAATGAGAGAATAGATATGGAAAATGGAGGAAGAAAAGATAAAATAAACTTGACAAATAAATAATGATATTATTATAGTAATACCCTACATAGAATGCCCTCCGATACCGTGAAGACACCGCCCGGTGATCTTCACGGTTTTTTCCTTTTTTATTAAGGAGTTATCTTTCCAATAAAAGTAACTTCTTTTAATTCCTATTTTATTATTGATATCTTACGGATAGTAATGCCTTGAGGAGTTTTTATCTGCAATAAAAAGATTCCATTTGCGACTGATCTACCCTGCATATCTTTTCCATCCCAGATGAGGTTATGATTTCCCCTTGGCAATGTATCCCAGCTTTTGATTTGTTGACCTTTGAGGTTGTAGATAGCCACACTGGCATTACCTTCAGTTTTCAGGGTAAAATTGATATTTGTTATATTAGTAAATGGGTTTGGATAAATGTTTATAATACTGATGGATTGGCATTCATCATTAATAGGAGTAGGAGGAATTTCTATCATAGCAGGCAGTGACTCTCCTGCCACATATTGAGCGGTAACCTTCACAATATGAGCCACTTCAAAATTCCAATTCAAAAAAGTATAGAAGGTATAGGTAGTTGAATCCACAAACTCATCATCCAGGTAGATGTTATAATGTTCCAGAGGAGAAGTACTTCCCTGTGGCTCTTCCCAGCTTATAGTGACAGGTTCATCCGTATTGGCTAATAAATTAAGGGGAGGATTCAATACAGCACCAGAATATTTTTGATTACGATAAAATTTGAAAGTCCCATCATAATCACCGATTACGAGATCAAGGTCTCCATCATGGTCAAGATCAGCTAGAGCAGGAGCCGCATTTTGATCTGTTTCTATGCCTGAAAACAATTCAGTATTGGGAACCCAGTTGTGATTTTGATACAAATAACAATGTAAAGAGCCGAATAAATCTCCAGCCAATAAATCCCATCTTCCGTTTTCATCCAGGTCACCAAATGTGGGAGAGCAGTTTGAACCTACATCTATATTACCAAAATATCCGCTGACTACAGTCCATTGAGGAATTTCTACTGTACCATTATTTTGATAGAAATAGATATTCCCAGCTTCATTTCCAACTGCCAGATCAAGATCTCCATCTAACTCCATATCAATTAAGCGCGGCACACTCCATCCTCCAACAGAAATAGGAGGAAGAATATCATTTTGTTGAATAAATCCCGTTCCTGTATTTTTATGGAAATATAGGTTCCCACTCAAATCACCCACAATGGCATCAGTAAGCCCATCAGCATCCACATCTCCAAGAGTAATAGCAGAATAGATTGAATGGTCTATGCTGGAAAAATAGGAACTTTCTTCCTGCCACGCTGGTGCATAAACAGTTCCAATATTTTTATAATACTTAATATCACCGAGCTGGGTCCCACATATCAGGTCTAAATCTACATCACCATCAAAATCAAAGAGAATAGGAGAACTCGCTCCTCCAGCATCTATAATTCCACCAAAAAGATTGGTATTTTCCTGCCATTGTGGAGAGGAAAGAGTTCCAGTATTTACATAATACTGTAAAGGTCCATCTGCAGTACCAAATATCAGGTCATAATCTGTATCGTTATCCAAATCTACCAGGTCAGGAGAATTCCAATAAGTAGTATTTCCTAAGCCGCTAAAAAGGGAAGAGTTGTTCTCCCATACTGGAGAAGATGTAGTTCCATTATTTTGATAGTAGACAAAACCGTGTTCATCCCTACCACAAAGAATATCTTGATCGCCATCATTATCCATATCACAAAAGATAGGATAAGCATAAAGACCAACATCCCCGATTAATTGCATTGATTCTTCTACAAAAATACCATCATAAGAGGTACCTGTATTAAGATAGACTCGCACGGCTCCATCTTCACTGAGACCAAGGACTAAATCCATATCTCCATCGTAATCTACATCGGCAATATCAGGCACAGGACTGTTTCCAACCTCCAGAGCTGTAAAATAACCCAATTGCTCAGTATAGACAGGTGATTGAACCGTTCCCGTATTGAGAAATAGATGCAATCCAGTATAACCACCGGTAATTAAATCTAACTTCCCATCTGCATTCATATCTGCGCAAACAGCTAACTCCGCATCAATAAATGAAATATTGGCTAACAGGTTATCGCCAATGACAAAATGAGGCAAACTTGGTGTACCAGTATTACAGATAAATAATGGTGCACTATTTGTATTTCCCAAAAAGAAATCCATATCTCCGTCAGTATCAAGGTCAACAAAACGAGGTTGAGAAAAGGATAAACTGGGAATACCACTGGGATTAAAAATTTCGTTATCCTGTTGCCAGGGTTGAGCCAGGATCATTACTGGTAACAAGAAAAGTAAAAACAGACATTTTTTCATTTTTATGTCTCCTTATTTCTTATATTTGTCTTATAACATATTGATATCTAACTGTCAAGCCATATCGTTGATTGATCACGAGTGCAGAAAAAAAACTCTCAATTTGAACCTAACACTCAGTAATTTAGAAGGATAGAAAAGATATTATAACGTTCCTGACGGGAAATGCTATGCAAAGGTATATGATTTTCTTTGTGATAATTAAGAAGAGAAAGCACAAGTTCTGAAGCTTTCTTTCCTGAATTAAGCATAGTTTGCCACTCAGAATTAAACTCCCCTTTGTTCCAGTAAAGATTCAATATTTTCCCGAGGTCATTTAAAGTAGAAAGCTGTTCAAAGGAAAGGACATCCGTTTTCAATACTTGCCATAAAGGTGAGTCCAGCCAGAGGTAATTTCTTCTCTTTGCCAGATCATACATTGGAGTATCGGGCAATACTTTTAAGCTACCTAACTGTATTTCATCTGGAAAGATAGAAGCTAATTCATCTAAGGAATGCAACACTGATTCCATTGACTCTCCAGGTAAACCAGCTAAAAGGTCCGTATGCAGTTGAACCTGAGTTTTCTGGGATAAAAATGCTAAGGAATTTTTGGCTTTCTCCCAATCCGATATCCTTCCACATTCTTTTGCTATTTCAGGATTAACCGTCTGAATTCCAGCTTCCAAACGAATTCTATGTGGAGGAGCTTTAGCTAAAAGTTTGAGATCATCTACTTCTAAAAGCTCCGGAAAGATTTCAAAATGAAATTCACAATCTGCTTCCATCTGAATAATAATATTCCAGATAAGATGAGCTAAATCGGGATTTGCATTAAAGCAACGGTCTACAAATTTCACGGTTCTTGGCTTTAAAGTAAGAAGCTGTTCTAATTCTTTATATAATCTTATTCTATCTTCTGCACTTTCAGAGTTAAAACGTAGTTCATTTCTATTGTCCCTTGCAGAAAGACAGTAAATACAATGGAAGGGACAACCCCGGGAACATTCATAATAAATCAATTTGCCTTTAAGTGCTGCTATATCTTCTTCTTTATAAAGAAAAGGTAATGTCTCTAAGGATGGTGCTGATATCTTATATATTCCACCGGGAAGAGAAAAATTGTTCTCAGCTAAATAACGAAATGTTCCTTCTCCTGCGTCTCTAACTATAAAATCTGAATTATTCAATTTATAATTTTCACAAAGAGCTGAAGGACCTCCGATGACAATTTTAGCTTCTGGAAGAAGTTTCTTAATCTCAGGGATAAGTAGCTTAAGATACATTTGATTCCAGATATAAGCCGAAAAACATAAGATATCGGGTTCTGAATGAAATATGCTGTTCAGAACATCAAAAAGTGGTTCAGAAACTATAAATTCCTGGATTTCACAATTAAAAGGAAGACCTGCTAAGGCATTACGAAGATAATACAAAGTGGGATTGCTTTGATACCAAGCACTATTAAGAGCAATCAAACAAATTTTCTTATTAATTTGAATTCTGGACATTTATTCCTCGCTGCTTGCTCTTTTTTATGAGAATATCCTTTTTAGCAAGAAAAATATAGCTCATCTTGCTTCCTTGATTCAAATATCTAAAATCAAAGACAATATTAGTTATTAAACTTATCTATGAAGGTAGGTTAAAACAAAAGATATTGACTATAAAATATATTACATTATTATGGAAAAAATTTTAACCGTATGAGGCTAATTTATGTTATTAGCAGATTTTCTGGAACCCAGTACCATAGTTTATGAGCAAAGAATTCTAACTCGGGAACAGGTTTATAAAGATATTATAAATCGTATCTATCAGTTAAGACCTGATATTGAACCTAAATGTGGTGAAACTCTTCTTGAATCAATACTGGAAAGAGAGAAAGAAGCTCCTATGGTTTATCCTTCGGGTATTGCTATACCTCATATTCGTCTTGAGGGATTAGCAGATACGCTAATCGGAATGACCTTTTTGCAGAATCCTCTGAATTACGATGGCATTAAAGCTGACTGGATTGTAATGATTTTTACGGATAAGACTTCTTCTAAAATATATTTAAATATTGTATCTGCTTTACTTAAAATATCCGAGGATGAAGAGATGATGACTCAATTACGCTCTTTTAATAATGGTATTGAGGTAATTAACTATTTACGCCAATGCAAGATAAAGGTAGGACAGGAACTCTCTGTGGCTGATTTAATGGTAAAAAATCCTGTCTGTGTCACTCCCGATACTCTTCTAAGTAAAGTAGATAGCCTTATGAATGAACATAATATATCCTGTATTCCTGTTGTAGATAATGAAGGTAGGTATTTAGGAGAGATTAGCATTCTGGATGTTCTAAAAGTTGGAATGCCAGACTATCTAATGATGATAGACGATGTAGCTTTTTTGAGGTCTTATGAGCCACTGGAAAGTTTATTTGAAAAAGAGGAACTAGTTTGTGCAGAAGAGATAATGCAAAAAAATACTCGGGTGCTTTCTTCTGATGCTTCTATTGTAGAAACCGTATATCATATGATTAAGGATAACAAAAGGTATTTTTGTGTGGTTGATAAAGAATATCTAGTTGGTATTATTACCGCTATGGATGTTTTCAGGAAGGTTATAAAAGCATGAGTGCAACAGTCAGTATGTTAATAGCTGTAGGCATCTTTATCGGAACCTATATCTTAATTATTACAGAAGTAATAAATAAGATGCTTGCTTCATTAATAGGTGCATTCTTACTTATTCTAACTGGAATCTTAAGTCAGGACATTGCTCTTAGAGCTATAGACTGGAATGTTATTTTCTTCTTGATTGGTATGATGCTGGTTATTGCGGTATTAAGGAGAACCGGAATTTTTATGTATATTGCTATTAAGACCGCTAAACTTGCTCGTGGAAATCCTTTATTAATTATGATGTTAATGTTTGTCATAACAGCTATTGCCTCTGCTTTTCTGGGAAGTGTTACCACTATAATGATTCTCATACCGATAATATTATTAATTTGTAACGAATTAAAAATAACTCCAGTTCCTTATATAATAATGATGGTAGTTGCTTCCAATATGGGTGGAGCCGCTACAATGATTGGTGATCCTCCTAATATTATTATTGGAAGTGCCACTGATTATGATTTCCTTGATTTTATCTTTAATTTAACTCCCGCCATTATTTTTGCTTCTATTGCTTGCTTAGCTTTAATGTGGTTTATGTATCATGATAAATTAAAAGTGAGCAGAGAAAATAGAGCAAAGATGCTTAGTTATAAAGAAGAAGGTCTGATTAAAAATAAAAGAATGCTCAAAATTTCATTAATTGCCTTAGCGATTATGCTTGTTCTTCTTGCCTTAGAAAGTATCTTAAAAATAGGCACTGCCACTATTTCTATGTCCACTGGATTATTTTTGGTACTTATTGGTGAAAGAAAAGAAATAGAGCAGATAATGGTTCATGAAGTTGATTGGGTTACACTTTTCTTCTTTGTTGGATTATTCATCATAGTTGAAGGTTTAGTGCAAACTGGCTTTATCAGTTTATTAGCTCATAAAGTTCTTGATTTAACTCATAATCAAGCGCGTCCAACTTCTATGGCAATACTCTGGCTTTCGGGTGTTCTTTCTGCTTTTATTGATAATGTTCCTTTCGTTGCTACTATGATACCTTTAATCAAACAAATTGGCACAGTAATTACAGAACCTAATCTAATAGACCCTATCTGGTGGGCAATGTCTCTGGGAACTTGTTTAGGTGGAAATGGAACCCTCATTGGTGCTTCTTCTAATGTTGTAGCAGTAGGAATTGCTAAAAAGAACGGACTTAATATTTCATTTAAGGAATTTACAAAAGTTAGTGTAGTATATACTATTCTATCTTTAATTGTTTGTTCTGCATATATTTTACTGCGGTACTTCTAAGATTGATATTACATTGGATTACTATAAGATATTTATGGGACGAATACACTCTTCAGAATTGTTTTGAGGATTATTTACAAATCTGCTCACAGCATACATAGAAATAGCATCATCCGGTGGAGCTTGGAGAAAAGGAATAAGCCTATTGATGTCTTTAATAGTATGGTCCAACCAGAGTAAACGGTCATCCTCAAAAAGCAAAATGGGCATTCTATGATGAATAGGAAGCATTGCCTTATTAGCATCAGTGGTTATTATCGCTAAAGATGGAACATAACTTCCCTCTGGACTTTGCCATACATCATAGATTCCTGCCATATAAATTAGGTCATCCCGAGATGAATGAACAAAAAATGGTTGCTTATCTGACTTACGCCACTCATAAAATCCATTTGCCGGAATCAGACATCTGCGGTATTGTAAACCCTTTCTGAATGAAGGCTTAGAAACTAAAGAGTCAGATCGGATATTTATCAAATCAAATTTAGGAAGTTCTTGACTCCAGGAAGGTATTAAACCCCAACGAAAAGTGCCAATGTATCTACCACTATCCTGACTTACTGCTGCAACTACGGGTTGAGTTGGAGCTACATTATAATTAATTATTAACTGATCACTCTCTCGGTTTAATCTCAGTTCTCTTTCCAACTTTTGTAACTGGTCATATTTTATTACCTGTGCAAATCTACCACACATCTCAATCTCCTTCTTATTGACAATTTCTATCAGTTTCAAAATCCTGCAATATATTTTTATCTCTGTTCTCAGGATTATTATAGCGGATTAATTTTATGAACAATTTTGATATTGATACCGTAATGACTGAACTGGAAAAGCACTTCAAAAGTGTCAGGACTCCCATAGTAGATCAAATCCAGATTCAGACTAAAGATCCTTTTAAGGTGTTGGTAACTACCATATTAAGCGCAAGAACTAAAGATGAGACTACTTCTCAAGCAGCAAGAAAGCTATTTGATAAAGTTAGGAATATAGATGATCTGGAAAAGATTAGCGATGAAGAGCTTGATTCCATCATTTATCCAGTAGGATTCCATAATGCTAAAACTAAGTATTTGAAACAGTTACCATCAGTCCTGAAAGAAAAATTCGGAGGAAATATTCCTTCAGAAATAGACGAACTTCTACAATTGCCGGGGGTAGGAAGAAAGACTGCTAATCTCGTGAGAGCTATAGCCTTTTCACTTCCTGCTATATGTGTAGATGTTCATGTGCATAGAATATGCAATCGTTGGGGATATGTTAAAACGAGAACACCGTATGAAACAGAGATGGCATTAAGAAAAATCCTACCGGAAAAATACTGGTTAACTTTCAATTCTTATGTAGTGGCTTTTGGCCAAAATCTTTGTACACCCAGAAAACCCAAATGCCATCAATGTCCTATCTATAATCAGTGTGCAAGAGTTGGAGTCAAAGAATAAAATGTTACAATTTATTTTTCTTACTCTCTTGCAACCAGTTAGCATAATAATTTGCCTTCCGTTTATTACCTATTTTATCATAGAATCTTTCTAATGCTTTAACAACATAGAGAGTGGAGGAATGATATTTCCCAAAATATTTTTGGTTAATGTGTAAGCACTTCTGTAATAAAGCTTTGGCTTCATCCCATTTTTGTTGCTCTATATAAATGGAAGCCAAATTTTTAAAGTATATAACTATTTGAGGCTGATTCTCACCATAAACCTTTTTGCCTATTTCAATTGCTTTAAGCAAAAGTTCTTCTCCTTCTTCAATCTTTCCAGATTCTACCAGGGTCATTCCTAAATTATTACAAACAGTCGCAGTAAAGAAATGATATGGATCGTAATTTCGGGTCATAATGTCATAAGCTTGTTGGCACATTTCTCTTGCTTTATCATTAAAATGTTGAAGTGAATATAAATGCCCCAGATTATTAATTCTATCTGCCACATTAGAACTATCAGCATTATATTTTTTTTCTAATTCTAAAGATTGTAGAAGCAATTTTTCGCTTTCTTCATAGCGACCAACATCTTTATAATATCTTCCTAAATTATTGATATAAGGACTAATATCAATGCTATCTTTGCCATAGGTGGATAAAGCTATATTCATTACAGTATTATAAAGCTTCTCTGCCTCCTCCATCCTTTGCATATAATGATAGAAAAGTGCTAGATGAAATATCTTTTCACCATAATCCATATTGTCCGAAACGACTGATTTTTCTGCTAAATCAATTGCTTTTAGAAAGCATTTTTCAGCTACTTCAAAATAGCTATTATCCCAATAATAATCTCCCGCTTCATCATAAAAATCAGAAGCTTTCAAGATTTCCCCAGCATTTTCATAATGATGTGCAATTTCTTCAGTATAGGGTCTAATGTTTTGTTCATAGACTTTTTCAATTGCCTGTGCTGCTTTAAGATGTAAGCATTTTAACTTATCACTAAGCATTCTGTTATAAGCCGCTTCTTGTAAAAGAATATGGGTGAAAATATAAAAATCTTTCTCTAAGCTTTTCCAGATGCGATTTTGCGTTCCTATTAAGAGGTCTTGTTGAATATCTCTTTCCAACATTAGATTTAACACTTTCAGATTAAATTTCATACCCAAAACACTGGCATTATATATGCATTCACGAACCGAAGCAGAAAGACGGTCAATCCTAAAACCTATTATATCATTAACATCAAAAGAATTAATCTTCTCAAATATATTTTTAAAGTCATCATACTTATGTAATATTCCACTTTCAAATAAGTAGGAAGCCATCTGTTCAATTATAAAAGGATTTCCTGTATCTCTTTTAAGCAGTTCCTGTTTCAAATCTGTTGAAACATTTCCCAGATTCATCAACGATTTATAAAGCTTCCAGGAATAGTTTTTACTTAAAGGAGCAAGATCTAAACGATAAAAGCTAAAATTATCCATATCCAGAGTAGGAATCTTATCATTTTCTAAATAGCGAGTAGTGGCTATGATTCCTAAGTCTTTTATCTCTGATTTACCAAGGCATTGGAAAAAATTGCGAGATTGAGTTTCCATCCAATGTAGGTCGTCAATATATATAATGATGGGATTCCTTTTTGTTTCTTTCTGGAGAACTTTCACTGCTGATTGGTAAATTTTATTGAAACGGAGGTCAGGAGGTAGATTATAAAATAAGGATTCTTTATCAGCATAACCTAGCAGACCACTTATAATATCCTCATCTTGTTTCCATCCTTTTTCGTTTTTAATCCAGTTTATCCAGCTCTGATGAAAGCTGGAAATAGTTTTCTGGTTGTTATAATTTACAGGGAATAATTGTGAGAATATTTGTATTAACGGGTCCATAGGTCTGGGATTAGCAAAGCTGCATAAAATATTAAATACCCGTATCTTTTTGCCTTGCAGTGAATTCAAGACTTCTGCAGTTAAACTTGTCTTGCCAATCCCTGCTTCTCCTGCAATGTAGACAATGAAATTATGATGTTCATTGAATGACCGCACTATGATATTCTGGATATTTTTTAATTGATTTTGACGACCAATAAAAACCTTTTTAAATTGATTATTAGGTGATTGTAATTCTTTAAGTTTATATGTAGAAATTTTATTCTTCAATCCCTTTAAGGTAAGATTACCTCTAAATTCAAAATCAAAATTCATTTTTAATTCTTTTCTTATTGCAGAATCCGTTAATATCTCTCCATTTATACTTTTCCCTGAGAGTCTGGCAGCTAAATTTACTGAATGACCTAAAGCAGTGTATTCTCGGATATGTTCTCCTCCAATAAATCCAGTAAAGCAAGAACCCATTGCTATTCCCTGACTTATAAATGGATATTTATATTCGCATTCAAGGATCTGTTGGAAGACCTGGCTAAGCCTTTTTCCCTCATTTCTGGGCATTCCATAGAAAGATAAAATACAGAGAAAATCTTTTGTGACAGATAATTTATCTACATAGAAACCGGAATGCTGATAGAAGTTTTCCAGCTTAGCTATTATATTTAGATAATCTAAATCAGAAGTTAACGGAATGCGCGTGTAATTACAAATAACGGTTCTGATTTCATTTTCTGGCTGGATATTATGAAAGCGATGATGAAGAAATTTGTATTCTGTCTCTTTGCCGTAGGGATAGCTTATTATCTTTTCTTTCACCTTTTCTGGTTTAAAATCTTGATTAATTTTTCCTTTATCGTCCATATATCCAGAAGCGGTAAGTTTCTGTAGCGCCGAAAATGAATATTTACATAGCGTTTGACCTCTATTTATGTGTTGTACTTCTTCTATTGCATCACCAAAAAAGACATACTCATTTTGTATCTCGTTAGTAAATATTCTCCATTTAACATTGCCATAACCGATTCTTATTCTCATTTTAAAAGGATATTGGCTGGGATGCGATTGATTTTTATAGTAGGTTTTAAGAAAAGATTGGATATAATATAAAGCTGCACAAAATTGAGCTGGAGAATTATTCGGAAAAATAGAATAAAATGCATCTCCCGCAAAATTAGAGATGAAACCCCCGAATCTTTCTATTATATTTATCGGTTCGGTAAAGATGGACCGAATAATATGGCTAACTTCTTCTGCACCTTCTTTTCCCTTTTTTTGCAGTTCATCATTTATAGTAGTAAAACCTATTATATCACCGAGGAGGACAAAAGCTTGCATTTCACCTTGATAATTGTTATTTTCAAATTGAGAAAGAATGAAGGGTGGTACATAACGAATCATAATTATACCTAAAAGGTAGAAAATGAATATTTAATTAGATAGTAGCTACATAACAGGGAAAGTTCTTTACTTCCATACGATATATAGCTTCAGCGGCTAGTTCTTTCCAGCAAAATGTTTCACATGAAACAATTGATTGAACTAATAAGGCAGATATACCCCCTACACATATTAAATAGAGAGCATTGTATTTATGTATGGCTTCTGTAACTACTCTTGACCTTTCTCCTTTACCTATCATTACTTTTAAACCATTTTCCAGAAGTAAAGGAGTATATTTATCCATTCGGGCTGAAGTCGTCGGACCTATTGCACCACATACTTTTCCTGGTGGAGTAGGTGCAGGGCCACAATAAAAAAGTGCGCTATCCGCCAAATTAAAAGGTAATGGTTTTCCTTCTTTAATCAGTTGAGTTAATCTTAAATGAGCTTGATCTCTTGCTGTATATAACACTCCAGATATAAGCAACTTATCTCTAATGGTAAACATTTTGATTTCTTCTGATTTTAAAGGAAGTTCTATATTTATAATTCGCATTTAGCTGCTCTTAAATTTTAGCTTTCATATAGTTATAGAAATGCAACGATGAGCATGACAATCTATATTTATTGCTACAGGTAAGGAAGCAATATGGCAGGGTTCGGAAAGTATATTAACCTTTAGCGCGGTGGTTTTACCACCAAACCCCTGTATTCCTTTCCCTTTTTGATTAATCTGATTTAATAGTCTTTCTTCCATTTTTTTATATTCTGGTTTCTTTTCGAAAGGAGAGATAGGAACCATTAAAGCTCTTTTAGCCAGTATAGCACATTGTTCAAAATCTCCTCCTATTCCAATACCTACGAAAACAGGAGGACAGGGTTTCCCTCCAGAAGAGACAACTGTATCTACAATAAAATCTTCAATTTCGTTTATCGTTGCAGTAGGATTAAACATTTTTAGGGTGCTACAATTTTCAGCACCCCCACCTTTTAAGGATATATGAAGTTCTAATTTGTTTCCCGGGATTTCGGATAAATGTAAGATGACAGGTTGCAGGGTGTCTTTTGTTTTGCTGGGGTTACTAGAAAAACATCTTATCGGTTCCAAAGCGATGGAATCTCTCAGATAGTATTTTTCCCATACATCCGTAACTGCTTGAGATATAATAGAATACAGAGATCCATTTTCTATTTTAACTGCTGTTCCGATATCGGCAAAAACAACTACTATACCTGTATCTTGGCAGATAGGAAGTTTTTCTTTGGCAGCCAGTTCTTCATTTAATAGCATAGCTTTAAGCATATCTTTTGCTACATCGTCTTCTTCAATGGTTAAAGCATTATTAATCATTGTTATAGTTTCGGGAGTAGATTGGCAATAAATCTGTCCTATAGCATCTATTATAGCATCATATATAATTTTTTCTGAAATTGCCCTGATGTAAGTCATCAATTTATCCTTTTCTTCGCATCAAAAGATATTTCAGAAGCAAATCTTCTATGGGAGTTGCAGTGCTAACGGGGTTATATTCTATCTGATATTGATGACAGCCAGCTTTAAGTTTCTGGATATGTTCCTGGTAGTTCTGTAAGTAATCGGGTCTTATTTGCCAGGGATTGACGGTTATTTTTTCTTGAGTTTCGCTATCCAGAAATTCAGTTTCACCATGAAATTTAAAGTTATCTTCCTGTATATCAGTGATATGGAACACCAGGACTTCATGATGATGGGATTTAAAATGCTTCAGACCATCCATTATGTTATCAGGTTCATCCAGAAGATCTGATATCAAAATTATTAAGCTTCTCTTACGAATTGTATCAGCGATTTTATGCAAATTCTGGAGTAAACGAGTGGAATCTTTGGGTTCTAATTCTGCCAGTATTCTAAAAATTTGCGGAAGGTAGCCTCTATAAGCTTTTGGAGGGAGTAGATTGGTGATTTCATCATTAAAAGTAACTAATCCTGCCGCATCTTTTTGACCTATCATCAGCCAGGAAAGCGAGGCAGCAAGTTGGCAAGCATAGTCAATTTTGGTGTTTTCTCCTGAACCATAGAACATTGAGCGACTATGGTCTAAAAGGATATAACAACGGAGATTAGTTTCTTCTTCGAATCGTTTGACATAGTAACGATCAGTTTTAGCAACTATTTTCCAGTCAATATTTTTGATTGGATCACCTATATTATATTCTCTATGATCTGAGAATTCTACACTAAATCCATGATAGGGAGATTTGTGCAAGCCAACCAGAAAGCCTTCAACGGTAGTTTTAGCAAGTAGCTGAAACCTTCTTAATTTGGCTGCAGTTTCGTCAGTTAATAGAGGTTGGTTCATTCCTTAGGTTTGCTCTTATAGAGAAGCCCCAGAGGAATTAGAACGCCATAGGCAATAGTTAAAATGATAGGAGAAATAACGATTTCGTTACCTGCCATTATAAAGTAACCAATAATTAGCAGTATGATAGCTAAACCTAAGATGATAAAGTTAATAGGACCTAAATGTAATTTATCTTTATTTTCCATTTATAGTTACTCCAGATATTATCAGCTTGTAGCAAGATTTTTATAGCTTTCAAAGGTATTACTCACTTTTTCATAGGTCAATTGACAGAGTTCTGTTCTATCGCGATTAGGGTCAAATTCTATCGGTTCTAAGAAATTGATTTCCACTTCCATTTTATGTGCCAACAGATTCCAGTAGTATCTTAAATAATTGACGCCTTTAGACCAAAATACAACAAAACGATTTTTACTATTGATCGGTTTCCCATCCAGTTTTAAATAACGAATACAGACAGGAACAACGTTTGAAGCAGAATCTATAGCAGTTTGAAATAGAGAGGGACTGAATTCATTAACTTTAGTGCCATCAGTACCAGGTTTTTCAGGGAAAAGAACTACTTTAAAACCTTTTCCTAATATATCAGTGAAGCGCTTGATTTCTTGTGGTAAACTGAATTTATTTTTTCTATCTGTATAAAGGCATCCGCCGAGACGAATAATCTTACCAATAATTGGAGTGTCACTCATTTCAGTAGATGTAATGAAGACATAATTGTCTACTGCACCAAGTAAAAAAATATCTAAAAGTGAGGAATGATTAGCCACTAGCAGATAGTTCTTATCTTTCATTTTCTGCAGTACTTCTTGATTTTTGACTTTCAGTTTAATATGGAAAGCACGAAGGAATTTCCGGGAAGCATTGGTTGTATTTTTAATCTCTAACCAACGGCGTTTAATAGGATTTTTAGCAAAAAGACGGATAAAATAGGAACGACAGATAAATGACCAGAGCAGTATCATCTGCCAGATAGAATGAAATAATTTAACTATCCACATCATTTTATCCTCTTTTTTATTCTATTCTTCTTTTCTAAATATATTGTAATCTGTCAAGTTATTTCTGTTGGTTACTACAACATCATCAAAAATAATACTTTTTATTCTCTAACCTTCTTTTAGCCATACTTGTTCTTCTCTAAATACTTCAACCTAATTAATTCCGTTTGATATGAGAAAGCTAACTTACAATAGATTAAAATTTTATAATTTAAGAAAACTCCCTTATAGAGCGGGTTGAATAATAATTAGCACAAAAATTGGGATTTTGATTTTAAAACTTTATTTTTAGTTATCCTTACTACTGTATGATCTATATTTATGTTTTTGGGGATAGATAATAAATAAAATATCAAATTCTATATTGAGTAATAGATATCATTGTCTTTTAAGTTTTGGAAAAATGAGGTCCTCTGCGTTTCAAAATCTACAAAAGCTTTCGTATACTGGAGTTATAAATGTTCTCATTTATGAAGCTTCTCTGAAGCTTACTTTTCTAAATCTAATTAATTTATATTCTCATCTATCAATTTTCGCTATAGCCGATACTTAATCTCATAAACTTTATCTTGAATCTCTATGTCATAGAACTAAAAAAGACTTCAGTTTTTATGAGACAGGGCTGTCCCTCCCCTATTTAGATGTTCAACTATTATTGTCTATTTTTCTTGTTTTCTTCTGCTGTTAATGTATTTGTGATGTGAAGCTGATGTCCAAATCGGACATAAGCTGGACATAAGCTGGACATAAGCTGGACATAAGCTGGACATAAG
>ERZ795031.1814-NODE-1814-length-21467-cov-15.585419_pt1 | contig 21467 bp, 18 predicted proteins | sample MGYA00375123_ERZ795031 | MGnify/ENA primary metagenome ERZ795031 (study PRJEB30166, sample SAMN05720159) | activated sludge metagenome | isolation source: anaerobic digester from wastewater treatment plant | place: USA | collected 2015-04-21 ...
TGCTGCCCTCAATATTTATACCCATAATCTACTATTTATTTTTCTGATGAGGTGAAAATTTGGATAGAGAATTAGTGCTAAAACCAATAGCAGTAATGATTATATGTCTGATTTTTATCGTTGGACCAATAGTTTTATCTATTCCCTTATACATTGGTTTTTTGGCAGGAATCATTTTTACCTCCCTGGTACTTTATAAAAGCGGATACCCCATAAGCGACCTTTGGGAAACATCCTTATCCGCATTAAAGGATGTAAAGCGATTGCTTATCATAATATTGTTTATAGGCGCAACTACTTCCATATGGCTTGCTTCCGGTGTTGTACCCACAATTATGTACTACGGCTTCACCTATATGGAGGGAGTAAACTTTCTCCTGGCAGCATTTGTAATAATGTGCATTGTTTCGTATTTTATGGGTACTGCCGTGGGAGCTTTAGGTACAGTCGGCATATCTTTAAGCGGAATCGGCTTAAGCATAGGTATACCTCATAGTTTGATGGTTGGAGCACTGGTTTCCGGAGCATTCATAGCAGATAAGATATCGCCCTTGTCGGGACTTTTAAATCTTGCCATGACAACCTTCAGCAGAAACTATAAAGAAGTATTCAAAAGCATGATTATAACTTTAATACCAACCATAGTAATTACATCAATAATATATTTTTTCATAGGGTCAAATTATATTGCCCGGACAGAGAACCTGGCAGTGTACAAACAGGCAATATATGAAGGATTTAATATATCCCCCGTATTATTCATACTGCCTGCCATTGTTTTAATTTTATCCATATCAGGGACTGACTCCTTAAAAACTTTCTCTGTTGGAATTATAGCAGGCGGAGCACTTGCCGTCATATTTCAAAAAGCCGCGCTTTCATCAATAATAAGGGCTCTGATATTCGGCTACAGAGGCAATACTCCCTCCAAACAGTTAAACAGCCTTTTGGTCAGCGGGGGCATGATATCCATGATTGAAACTATATTCATAGTGGCTGGAGCATTTTTGCTGATTAAACTATTTGAAAAAGGCAATGTTCTTGTGCCTTTAACAGACAAGCTTATACATGGAATTAACAGTAGAATCTCTTTAATAAAAAGGACTGGTTTCGTAAGCATATTGATGACAGTTATAACATGTGACCAAACATCGGGAATTATTATGCCGGGAACCCTCCTGCTGGAAAAATACAAGGAGATGAAGCTGGATAATGCTGTGTTGGCAAGAACCATATTTGATACCGGAGTGATTGTAGCACCTCTTATGCCATGGAATATAAACTCATTTTTAATAAAACCCATTATGGGTATAACAGCAGCCCAATACGCTCCCTATGCAGTTTTGTGCTATATTTGTCCACTGGTTATGATGATAGTTTCATTTATGCAATATAAGGACGGCCATAAAAATAATTAACATTTTACAATGGTATTTACTTCAATAGTAAAATAAGTCAAACCAAACAATCACCTAATTAGATAAGGCATAATGCTGCAAAGGTTAGGGAAAAAAGAACTTATATTTATTATTGAATGTTTTTTAAAGCCATAATATAATAAAAATAAGATAAATATTATTAGGAGGGCGTATGAAAAAATTAACATCAAACTCAAAAGTTTTAAATTGGGTAGACGAAATTATTTCTATGACTAATCCAGCAAATGTAGTTTGGATTGACGGCAGTGAAGAGCTGTACGAAGAGCTTCGCAAAGAAGGATGCTCAACAGGCGAACTTATAAAATTGAACGAGGAAATTTATCCCGGATGCTATTATCACAGGTCTGCAAAAGACGACGTAGCAAGAATGGAAGACAAAACATTCATTTGTACAAGAAAAAGAGAAGATGCAGGCAATACAAACAATTGGAAGAGCCCTGAAGAAGCATACAATTTGGGGAGGGAAATTTTCACTGATTCCATGAAGGGTAGAACAATGTATGTTATTCCATATTCTATGGGACCTGTGGGCTCACCCTTTTCAAAGATAGGTTTTGAAATCACAGATTCGATTTATGTTGTATTAAGCATGAACATAATGACCAGAGTTGGACAAGATGTACTGGATGCGCTAGGAGATTCCAATGATTTTGTAAGAGGCGTCCATGGAAAGTGCACTTTGGATATCAACAAAAGGTACATTTTCCATTTTCCCGAAGACAATACTATATGGTCATGCAACTCCGGTTACGGAGGCAATGTTCTCCTTGGCAAAAAATGCTTCGCCCTCCGCATTGCATCATATCAAGGCAGGATGGAAGGCTGGATGGCTGAACACATGCTAATAGTAGGAATCGAAGACCCTCAGGGTCAGGTGAAATACATAGCCGGAGCATTCCCGTCAGCCTGCGGCAAAACTAATCTGGCAATGCTTATACCCCCTGAAATTTATCTGAACAAAGGATATAAGGTTTGGACTGTAGGTGATGATATAGCATGGCTACGCGTTAAGGAAGACGGAAGACTATGGGCTGTTAATCCGGAAGCAGGCTTTTTCGGAGTTGCACCGGGGACAAATGCAAAATCAAATTACAATGCTCTTATGTCCACAAAGAAAAATTCAATATTTACAAATGTTGTATACAATCTGGATGATGACACGATATGGTGGGAAAAGCTTGATAAAAATCCTCCCGAAAATGCCCTGGACTGGATGGGGAACCCCTGGAACGGGAAAACATCAAAGGAAAACGGAGCTCACCCCAACTCAAGATTTACGGCACCTGCTAAGAATTGCCCATGCATATCGCCCGAATGGGAATCCCCGGAAGGAGTTCCCTTATCGGCAATACTGTTCGGCGGAAGACGTGCAAAGACAGCTCCCCTTGTTTATCAGTCAAGAGACTGGCAGCATGGTACTTTTGTAGGCTCCACACTTGCATCGGAAACTACCGCGGCAGCAGCGGGAAAGGTAGGGGTTGTAAGAAGAGACCCAATGGCTATGATTCCCTTCTGCGGATACGATATGGGAAATTACTTCAAGCATTGGCTTGATATGGGCAGGAAAATGGAAAATCCTCCAAAAATCTTCCATGTAAACTGGTTTAGAACAAATGAAAAGGGAGAATTTATCTGGCCGGGCTTTGGTGATAATTTCAGAGTAATTGAATGGATGCTCAAAAGATGTGAAAATAAAGTGGATGCAAATGAAGCTCCTATAGGCTATATGCCGAAAGCTGACGATATAAATATCGAAGGCCTGGATATATCAAAAGACACCTTGGAATCCCTTTTGACCATAGACAATGAATCATGGCTTGAAGATGTAAAGAGCATAGAGGAATTCTACAAAAAAATCGGGGATACAATACCCGATGAACTGTATGAAGAGTTAAAAACATTAACCGGCAATTTAAATAAGAATAAGTAAGCATTACAGCTGATTGCCAAGATAGCTGAAGCAATCTAAAAAGGGGACATTCTTTGTCCCCTTAAATTATAAAAATAAATGTTGACAAAATATATTTAATAAGTTATCATAGCATTTAAATAATTAAAGCGTTGAAGCAGAGAAAAGTATTTCAGACGTTTACAGAGAATTGGCGGTGGTGAGAGCCGATGACCGAGAAATATAATATACACTGCTGAGCAGGTTTGCTAAAAGGAAATCCGAGTAGGCAAACACGTGTACCCACGTTACAGGGTTAGAAGTTGTTAGACTTCGAAGAGTGATGATGTAAGTCATAATTAGGGTGGTACCGCGGAATCTTTCGTCCCTGTAAGCATATTTGATAAGTATGTTTACAGGAATGAAAGATTTTTTTATGATTTACCCCATTTGTTCGAGCCTAGGCTAAGAACAAATGGCTGGTAATTCAAACGCACAGATTGCCAAATTTATGCGACCAATAGAGCAAATAAATTTGACGCAATCCCCTGCGATAGTTTTTTCGATAGCGAACCCTGGCCAAGTTCATATCTAAAAATAAATAAATTACCTTGGAGGGATATTATGAAAATTTCTACAATTAAAAAATTAACAGTGATTTTATTGTTAGTAACGATTATTTTTACCGGATGTGCTCAACCTGCGGAAGGAAATAAACCTGCAGAGACAAACGAACCTGCGGAAACAAATGAACCTGCAGGGAAATTCACCATAGGAATAGCACAGCTTGTGCAGCATCCTGCTTTGGATGCTTCAAGACAGGGATTTATAGATGAGATGGGTAGACTGGGAGTTGAGGCGGAATTCATTGACCAGAATGCACAGGCAGACATAAACAATGCACAGATGATTGCAGAAAAATTTGTCAAGGATGATGTGGATTTAATATTTACCATTGCCACACTGACATCTCAGGCAGCAAAAAAAGCAATTGAAGGTACAGAAATACCATTGGTATTTACTGCAGTTACAGACCCTGTTTTTTCGGAGCTGGTAACGGCTATGGATGTTACAGACAACAACATTACCGGAGTTGTGGACGCTGCTCCCATAAAGGAAAATCTGGAGCTCTTTAAAGCATTAAAAGAAGACATCAAGACAGTGGGGATTATTTACAATATCGGAGAATCAAATTCTGAAGTTCAAGTTAACCAGACAAAAGAAATTGCTGCAGAGCTTGGGCTGATAATTGAAACAGTGGGAATAACATCAATTAATGATATACCTCAAGCTCTTGACACTATTTCGAAAAAGGTGGAAGGTCTTTATATAATTACAGATAACATGGTGGCATCTGCAATGGAGCTTGTAGCTAAGCTGGCAGGTGAAAAAGGGCTGTTGACTGTATCTGCAGACGGAAGTCATGTAGACCAGGGGATATTGGTTTCAAAGGGAATAAGCTATTATGTAATAGGTCAGGAGACTGCGAGAATGGCTAAGCAAATATTGGTTGACAAAGTTGACATATCAGACATTCCGGTTCAAGCATCAAGGGATTTGGAGAAAAAAGTAAATTTACAGACAGCTGAAGCATTAGGATTTGCAAAGGACCACAAAGCATTTGAAGGGGCAGAATTCATTGAATGAGACGGGGGGAATAGAAGGTACACCAACTCTTCTATATAGCAGGCGGGGATGAACCTTTTGGGGTATAAGAGGAATCCCCCCTGCAACAGAAAGGATATGGAATGAATACATTAATACTTACATCAATTGAGCAGGGTTTAATTTTTTCAGTATTGGCAATAGGAGTGACCATAACATTTAAAATACTTGATTTTGCTGATATGTCCGTTGAGGGAACATTTCCCTTTGGAGCATTTTTATTTGCAAAATTTATTACAACAGGTTTTACACCTTTTACAAGTACTCTTTTGTCATTTGTTCTAGGCAGCCTGGCAGGACTATTAACATACACATTAAATATTAAACTGAAAATAAAGGCATTGCTGTCGGGAATACTTACAGCCACAATACTATATACAATAAATCTAAGATTAAACGGCAAGTCCAATATAGGGCTCTTCAGCTATGATTCCATATATGATGGATTTGAGCCTGTAATAGTGCTTATTCTCATAGTACTTACAGTGAAAATATTGATGGACATATTTCTAAAGACTGAAGTGGGGTATTTGCTGATAGCAACAGGAGACAACGAAACACTGGTTAAATCCCTGGGAGAAAATTCAAACAAGTATAAATTGATAGGATTAATGCTTTCAAACGGTTTAGTGTCATTAAGCGGTGCACTTATGTCACAGTATCAAGGCTTTGCAGAAATAACAATGGGAACGGGAATCATAGTGGTTGCAATTGCATCAATAATTGTGGGGGATACAGTATTGAGAAACAGAAGGTTTTTAAAGTCTACAACCAGAGCAATAATGGGAGCATTAATATATAAATTTATTGGAGCGGTAGCCATTGATTTAGGGCTTGCGCCCACAGACTTAAAAGCAATAAATGCAATAATAGTAATAATATTTTTAAGCTATAATACATTCAGCCCTGTAAAAATGAAAAAGGTTAAAGAATTAAATGTTGTGGAGGAAGTAAAATGTTAGATATTAAGAATTTATCGAAGACTTTCAATGTGGGAACAGACTATGAACAAAGGATATTCAATGATTTCAACATTCATATAAACAAGGGGGAATGTACGGGAATACTGGGAGCAAACGGTTGCGGGAAAAGCACACTATTTAACATAATCAGCGGTGTCATAATGCAGGAAAAAGGAATTATAACATTAAACGGGAAAAATATAAACGGTTTAAAAGAAAACGAAAGGGCTCAGTTCATAGGAAGAGTTCACCAAAATCCATCGGCAGGGGTGTCTCCGTCACTTACTATACTTGAAAACATAAGCCTGTCAGACAAAAAGTGTCAGAAATTTACCTTGAGAAAATTAATCAGGAAAAATAAAATAGTTGAATTTACAGAAATTTTAAGAACTCTTGATTTGGGGCTAGAGAATAAATTGGATACAGAAGTTAAATACCTGTCAGGAGGACAAAGACAATCCCTGTCATTGTTAATGGCAACAATGAACAAACCTGAGCTTCTTTTGCTGGATGAGCACACAGCAGCCTTAGATCCGAAAACATCCAGGCTTGTGATGGAAAAAACTCAGGAACTGATCAAAACTCAAAATATTACTACTATGATGATATCCCATAATGTAAGGGATGCAGTCAAATATTCAGACCGCATAATCATGCTTGACAAGGGAGAAATCATACTTGATGTAAGAAACGGGCTTATAACAGAAAAGGAACTGTTAAATATTTACAATTCAAGAAACTATGGCAGCCCGCTGACAGAAGCAGTATAGCAATAAATAAAATAATTTTCTTATTCGGTATTTTATTTTATACGGACTAACAGTATATAAACACCTGAAGGAATGGAGAATTTAAAGATTTTCCATCCTTTTTTATTTTTTTGACACCTACATAACGGTATTGTATAATTAATATGCCGCTTGTAGGAGGTGTTTGTATGGAGGATATTATAAAGCAAATTAAAAACAATCCGTTGTTTGCCAATATGAGAGAAGATGAAATACAACATGTTCTCAGGTGCGGCGATGCAGCTGTTGCAAATTACACTGACAATCAAATCTTGTTTGAAAAGGATCACAGGGTTGAGAAGCTTGGAATTATAATTGAAGGTGTTTTAAATCTAGTATCCTGGAAGTACAACGGCAGCAGAGCAATTGTAACGACACTGGAGAAAAACGATTTATTTGGAGAAGCCTTGATTTATGCTTCAGCAGAAAATTCCCCCTACGACCTGATCAGCTCCGGCACCAGCAAGGTACTGCTGATTCCATACAGAATTTTTTCCAACATGTGTTCAAAAAGCTGCAGCTATCATAATCAGCTTATCAACAATATGCTTACTATCCTGTCAAATAAAATTGTTATGCTCAATAATAAGATGAGGATTCTAAATGCTGAAACATTGAAGGGCAGAATTGCGGCATACCTTTTATCTCTGCAAGAAAGAGCAAATACCATGATTTTCGACATGCCCATGAAGAGGCAGGAGCTTGCAGACTTTTTAAATGTTAAGAGACCATCCTTGTCAAGAGAGCTTTCAAACATGCAAAAGGACAAAATTATTGAAGTCTACCGGTCATCCGTTAAAATTCTGGACATGGATAAATTGCAGGAATTAGCAGACTAAAATTTTATCTATTAATATTGAAGGCATGCACTTTCTGTGATACAATATTATATACTTACACAAATCGAGGGAGCGGATATGAGAATTAAATTTATACATACATCTGACCTGCATTTAGGAAAAAAATTCGATATAAAAAACTTCTCTTTAAAAGAAAGAAAAAAACGAAGACAGGAATTGATGGATTCCTTTGATGAAATAATCTGGGCAGCTAAGATAAATGAGGTAAAATATTTGTTTATTGCAGGGGACCTTACAGAGGGAGAATACATAAGCTATAAAGTATTAAATGAAATTTCCTCAAAATTAAGGTCTATTCCGGGAACCAGAGCAATCATCTCCTGCGGTCAATCAGATCCCTGCAATATCAGCAATATGTATGAATACATTCAATGGCCTCATAATGTACATTTGATAAAGAATACCGAAACTGTCGAGAAACTGAATTTCCCCGATGATAATCTGTGTATCTATTCAATAAGCTGGGACAACCATGAGGAAAATAGAAAAACCCAGTCTATTTATGACATTTCCGTTGACGATTCAAAAATTAATATTCTTATGCTGCACTGCCATATTGACTCAACTGACAGACTGCCTGTTAATATTGATGTAATAAGAAACAAATTTGACTACTGCCCCTTGGGAGGCAGGCATAATTTTGAGCAGATAACTGATAATGCAGTATATTGCGGCGCTCCTGAGCCTCTATCATTTGAAGAAGAAGGAGACCATGGAATCATAACGGGGACCCTGGAGAAAAAAAATGTACAATACACGCTCTTGCCCATTGCCAAAAGGAAATTTGTAAACAGGCGGATTGAGCTCAATTATTCACACAGCTATAATAAAATACTTGATTTGATTAAATTTTCCGGAGATACTTTTTCCAATATCAAGGATTATGTCCACATAGAGCTTACAGGTGGAGTAAATACGGATATTTCAATGGATGAAATTGAAAATGAAGCAAAACAGTTTTTTTATTACATTGAATTTGAAGACAACTATATTTACGAAACTGAAAACAGAAATTATGAAGGCAATGAATACAATATAGTTGAAAGCTATAAACTTCAATTTGACAATAATGACGATAAATTGCAGCAGCAGGCATTTAAGCTGGGACTTGAAGTTCTTAGAAAAGAAAAGGTGGTAAAATAAAATGTACATAAGCAGACTGCATTTGAGAGCCTTTGGGAAATTTATCAGCAGGAAAATCTATTTTGGCAGCAAGTTAAATATTGTTTTTGGGGAAAATGAATCGGGAAAATCCACCATACATAATTTTATTGAGTACCTTATGTATGGATTTGATAATATATCCGGATATAACAAGTATAAACCATGGAACAGCCCTTTGTTCAAAGGAAGCGCTGAAATAGGGGATGAAGAGAAAAAATATCTTGTTTCAAGAGATTTTCTTTTGGATACTGTTCAGGTTTTCAATAAAACAAATGAAATAAATCAAAACGAATATCCCATGGAGATTATTGAAGTACCGGGAGAGTATTTTTTCAATATCAACCGTGGAGCCTTCAACAATACGGTAAGCATAAAACAGCTTGGAAACAAAACTGATGAGGAATTGGCTGAAGAGCTTAAAAATAAGATAACAAATTTGAGCCGAACAAGAGACGAAGATATTTCTATTGATAGAATCATGCAGACCCTAAATAGAATAAAGGAAGAGGCAGGAAGCGAAAATAATGAGAAAACGCTTTTAGGGCAGTATTCACTGAGACTGAATGAACTTGCAAACGCCAGGGAGAACTCCTTGAATTCCGGAAGACAGGTTATGTTTTTGGCGATGGAAAAGAAAAAGCTTCAAAGTAAAATTCATGAGCTCAATGCTAAAATCGAAGAAAAAAACAAGGAAATTTCTGATTATGAGCTTTCATTGGAAAAACAGAAATTTCTTAGAGCCCTGCCTGTAAAAAAGGAAATTGATAATATTGACAATGAATTGAAATCCTTTGAAAAGGATGTTACAAATTATTCAAAAGAGGATTATAAGGAAGCAGCAGAAACAGAAGTAAGCCTGGCTTCAATGAAAAATGACAGGCAGAGAATGTATGAAGAAAAAGAAGAATGCATTGCGGAACTGGAAGAAAATGAATTTGATTTAGCCAACTCTATTCCCGATAATTTTGATATTGACAAGATAAATATGGATTATGGCATATATAAGGCAAATAAGGAAAAGCTTGATACCCTTAAAGCAAAGACGGAATCAGGCAGGGAAACAATAGATACGATAAATATAGATGAAATTAACAAGTTTATAGACGACTACAGAGAAGCTGAAGAGCTGACCCGTAAAATTGAAATAAACAATATGTTAGGCGACAGCAAAAATTATGACCTTATGAGGAATTTTGCCAGAAAACAGAGCCTTTTGAGCCTGCTTTTTGGACTTTTGGGAACAGCCTTCACAGGGGCTGCGGCAGCCTCACTATACGCAGCTTATTATTATAACAACATAAGCTTTTATTACGGAGGAACAGGTTTTTTAATCGGTATAATATTTTATGTTTTTTCATGGAGGAAAAGAAACCTTGCATTGGGCTGCAAAAAGGAAATTGAAAGCATGGAATGCGAATTTGCCGACTATGCATTGTCAAACAGCCAGATGAATGAACAGAAAAATGAAATCATAAAAAGAAATAATTGTGAAGATTTTTATAATATGGCTGATGTTTTTCAAAAGAAAAACACGGAGAAAAGCCTTTATGATGAAAAAGCAAAGCTTCTTAATTATGATGACAACAAATATAGTGAAATTTCAGAAGCGAACAGGAAATTAGAAATAAACCTGAATAATATTTTAAGCAGTTTAAACCTGCCCTTGTCCCAAGATAATATCCTTGAAGTTAATGAAGCCTATAAAAGGAAAGACAGCATAAAACTTCAAGTATTGAATCTGAAAAATAAAATAGAGCAAATAAACCTGGATATGGCCAAGCTTGACAAGGAAATCAATTTTGAGGAAAGACGGCTGGAAATGATACTCAAGGCAAACGGTGTTGAGGATGTGGAGTCATTTAAGAATGCGGTAAGTATAAACGAGAAGCACAAGGTGCTGTTAAACCGCAGAGAATATTCCCAAAACGTTTTGGAAAATATAATCGGGGGCTCTGACTATTTTGAACTTAAACAAAGAACCTTAAATGTTCCTGATGAAGTTAAAGAAATCAACAGGCAGGATATTCAGCTTGATATTTTCAGGTTAAATGAAGAAAAAACGAACCTGCTTAAAACCATTGAGGATATTCATAGGGAAATCGAAGATATTGAAGACAGTACCAGAAGCCTGGCGGAAATTGAAGAAGAAGTCAGCTTCTATGAAGAAAAAAAGGCCTTCTTTAAAAACAAGGTAAAGATTGCCGAAATTGCAGCAGAAAAAATAGCCGGGATCTCAGATTCAATAAAGGGTGATTTCATGCCCCTTCTTCGAAGTTCCATAAGCGAAAATTTTTCATATTTAACGGGAGACAGGTACAAGAAAGTTGATATTGATGAAAATATGAATATTACAGTTATGTCTGAGGAAGAAAAGGACAGAAAAATCGCTCTTGAGAATTTAAGCGGAGGCACGCTGGACCAGCTTTACCTTTCCCTCCGTATAGCTTTAAGCAATATTTTAAGCGGCAATCAGAACATACCGCTGATATTGGATGACAGCTTTATTCAATATGATTCGAAGAGACTGAGAAAGTCTTTGGAAATGCTGTCAAGGGAAAGCGAGAGGCGTCAGGTTATTCTTTTCACCTGTCAGGAAAGGGAAGAAGACCTTGCAAAAGCCATGAACATCAAGTTCAATTATTTTAAATTGTAAGGGTGACTATGAAAATATTTGCTATAGCCGATTTACATCTGGACAATAAGAATGAAAAGCCAATGGATATTTTCGGCGACAACTGGGAAAACCACGAGGAAAAGATTTTTGAAAACTGGGAAGAAACCGTAGGCAAGGATGATTTGGTGCTGATTCCCGGAGACATATCATGGTCTTTAAAGCTTGACGGTGCTTTAGAAGATCTCCTGAAGATTGATAAACTGCCAGGCACGAAAATTATAGGCAAGGGAAACCATGACTATTGGTGGTCCACTGCCTCAAAGCTTGAAGGACTGGGGCTTAAAACCATAAAGTTTTTGAAAAACAACTTCTTTAAATTTAACGATGTTCTTGTCTGCGGTACCAGGGGATGGGATACAATGGAGGACCATGACTCTGAGGTTGACAATGAAAAAATATTTTTAAGGGAACTTAACAGATTTAAAATTTCCCTTCAATCAGGAAGGAAGGAAAAGGGCAAAAAAATAATCATGCTTCATTATCCACCCTTCAGCAGAGATGGGGCTGCCAATGAATTTTTTTCGCTTATGAAAGACTATGACGCAAACATCTTAATTTATGGGCACCTTCACGGGGAAGAAGGACATAAAAATGTTAAAGAAGGTCTCATAGAAGGTATTATGGTACATTGCGTGTCAAGCGATTACCTGGACTTTAAACTAAAAAGGATAGTATGACTTAAGAATTTCCCTGCCAATGACTTAACACCTGCCATGTTCCAGGTGTTTTTATTATGTGGACAAACCATCTAATCACCACTTGACATGAAAACATAATCAGAGTATTATCTAGTTATGAAAATGTACCGGCATAAGATGTATAAGAATAAAAAAAAGGAGGAAACAATGTTTAAAGCAAAGAAATACTATTCTGACATATTGGATGAAATCAAAGCAAGCGGTCTTTGGAAAAATGAAAGAATTATAACAACACCCCAGGGAAGCATTATAAGCACAACAAAAGCAGACGGAGTATTGAACATGTGTGCCAACAATTATTTAGGGCTGGCTGACAATAAGGAAATAATCCAGGCTGCCAAGGATGCATACGACAGATGGGGCTTCGGCCTGTCTTCAGTAAGATTCATATGCGGCACACAGGAAATCCATAAGGAACTTGAAAAAAAACTAAGCAAATTTCTTAAAACAGAAGATACTATTTTGTATTCATCATGCTTTGATGCAAACGGCGGATTGTTTGAAACAATCACCACAGAAAATGATGCCATCATCAGCGACGAGCTTAACCATGCCAGCATTATAGACGGAGTAAGGTTATCAAAGGCCAAAAGATACAGATATAATAACAATGATATGTCCTCCTTGGAAGAACAGTTGATTCAGGCTGACAAGGATGGAGTAAATATTAAGCTTATAGCTACAGACGGCGTATTCTCAATGGACGGAATTATTGCAAATTTAGAAGGAATATGCGACCTGGCCGATAAATATAATGCACTTGTTATGGTTGATGACAGCCATGCAGTGGGATTTGTAGGGAAGACCGGAAGAGGAACCCATGAATACAGAAATGTAATGGGCAGGGTGGACATTATTACGGGAACCCTGGGAAAAGCAATGGGTGGTGCCAGCGGCGGATACACCAGCGGCAGAAAGGAAATAATAGACTTATTGAGACAACGTTCAAGACCCTATTTGTTTTCAAATACACTGGCACCGGCAATAGCGGGAGCATCACTGAAGGTTCTTGAAATGCTCACCGAAAGCACCAAGTACAGGGATAAGCTGGAAGAAAACACAAAATACTTCAGACAGGAAATTAAAAAAATCGGATTGAATATTATAGACAGCGAGCACCCCATAGTTCCAATTATGCTTGGAGATGCGGTCCTGTCCCAGAAAATGGCTGAAAAACTTTTAGAAAAAGGTGTTTACGTGGTAGGATTCTACTTCCCGGTTGTACCAAAGGGAAAAGCAAGAATAAGAACACAAATTTCTGCAGCCCACTCAAAAGAAGATTTGGACTTTGCACTGAAAGCTTTCAAAGAGGTTAAAGAAGAGCTGGGTATATAAATTAAAGAAAGATTAAGCTTTGTAAGATATAATTACAAAGCTTTTATTTTAAGAGGGAATAAATAACTTGAAGAAATAAAATTTTAATTGTATAATAAGATTTGTGTATGAAAATTCGGAATTTCATATATTTGGATAAAATTTTTCTTGTAAAAAAATTACAGTATATGACAATCTTCTACATTTCTCGGGAAATAACCCGGAAATGTGAGTTGTTTCTATAAAGGGGACGCAAAATGAGTGATATTGTGTTGAAGGAAGTAAAAAAGACAAGTATAGGCGGTCAGGCGCTGATTGAAGGTATTATGATGAAGGGGCCTTCCAAAACAGCTACGGCTGTAAGAAAACCTGACGGAGAAATAGCAGTAAAAGAAAGCAGCATAGCACCAATATTTAAAAATAAATTTTTTAAACTGCCCATAATAAGAGGAAGCTTTGTGCTTATAGAAGCTCTTGTGGGCGGCGTAAAGGAATTAATGTATTCTGCTGAATTTTTTGGTGAAGATTATGAGGAAGATGCCCTTGACAAATTTTTGAAGAAGGTTTTTAAGGAAAAGGCAGACACGGCTATTATTTATGCTTCAGTAGTTATAGCTTTGGTTTTTTCGGTTGTAATCTTTATACTGGGACCAACATTTTTGACCAACCTGTTAAAAGCCATCATACGCAATTCACTTCTTCTCAACCTGGTGGAAGGTATAGTAAGGGTACTGCTGTTTGTAGGTTATGTGTATATGGTTTCCAAGCTTGAAGAAATAAAAAGGGTATTTATGTATCACGGTGCTGAGCATAAAACAATATACTGCTATGAACACGGAGAAGAGCTTACGGTTGACAATGTTCGCAAATATTCAACCCTGCATCCCCGATGCGGAACAAGTTTTATGATTAATGTAATGCTCATAAGCATTATAGTATTTTCATTTTTCGGCTGGCCCAACCCTTTTCTCAGGCTGCTTATAAGACTTGCAATGCTTCCGGTTATTGCAGGACTCTCCTATGAATTGAACAGGTATGTGGGAAGATGTTCAAGTGATAATATTTTTACTAAAATAATCACTTATCCGGGATTTTTGATTCAAAAAATCACTACAAAGGAACCTGATGATTTAATGATAGAGGTTGCTATAACAGCTATGAATAAAGTTATCCCCCGGGAGGGAGAAGATGACAGATGGTAACAGTCGAAGAATTGCTGAAAGCCGGCACTGATATAATAAAACCACGGGAATTCAACTCACCCGGGCTTGATTCAGAGCTAATTTTGTGTTATCTTTTACAAAAGGACAGAATCTATCTGCATCTTAACAGAAAAACAGAAATAAGCGAATATATAAAAGACAAGTTTTATGAATTGGCAAAAAAACGCAATGAAGGATATCCTCTTCAGTATATAACCAATTCCCAGGAGTTTATGGGCCTTGACTTTTTTGTTCAGGAAGGCGTCCTGATACCCAGGCCTGACACTGAAATATTGGTTGAAGCAGTTATAGAAACAGCAAAAGCAAGATACAATGACAGGATTAAGATACTTGATTTGGGAACAGGCAGCGGAGCCATTGCAGTAAGTCTTGCATACTATTTGGAAAACTCATTTGTTACTGCAATAGACATAAGCAAAAAGGCAGTTGAAACAACAAATATCAATATAAAAAAGCACAAGCTCAACAATATAAAGGTTATAGAGGGAGATATTTTCGACGATATAGCTGATGAAAAATTTCACATTGTTGTATCAAATCCTCCCTATATTGAAAGAGATGCAATTTCTTCCCTCCAGACAGAAGTTTCGGTTTACGAGCCGAAAATTGCCCTTGACGGAGGAACAGACGGCCTTGACTATTACAGAAGAATTGTGGAACTATTTAAGAATATCCATGAAAAGAATGGAGTATTAGCTGTGGAAATTGGGTGGTCGCAAAGAATTTCCGTTGAAGAAATTTTTATGAATGCAAAATTATTTAAAGAAATCAAAAGCTGCAAAGACCTGTCCGGAAGAGACAGAGTTGTATGCGGATTCTTGTAGCTGGATCCGGCTATATTGGCTATATTAAAGGTTTGGTAATAAATCATATTCGGATTCAGAGAGAGGAATGAGAAATAAAATGTTAGAAAAATTAGAAGCATTAAAAGACAAATATATAGAATTAGGCGAAAAACTTTTAGATCCTGATACCTTAAGTGATTCACAGAAGCTGCAAAAGCTTATGAAGGAGCAGGCGCAGCTTGAACCGGTCGTACTTAAATACAATGAATATACTGAAGTAGCAAACCAGCTTGAAGAATCAAAGGAAATGCTTAGGGAAAAATTAGATGACGATTTTAAGGAAATGGTAAAGGAAGAAATCAAGGAATTAACTGCCAGGGAAGAAGAGCTGGAAAATGACATAAAAATTCTTCTTCTGCCTACAGATCCAAATGATGACAAGGATGTAATAGTTGAAATAAGAGCAGGAGTAGGCGGGGACGAAGCCGGATTGTTTGCCGGTGATTTGCTCAGGATGTATCTCAGGTACGCAGAAAGAAAAGGATGGAAAACAGAATTCATCACAGTTAACGACCAGGGTATAGGTGGGTACAAGGAAGTAATTTTTTCTATTAAAGGCAAGGGAGCATACTCAAAGCTTAAATATGAAAGCGGTGTTCACAGGGTACAAAGAGTTCCGGATACAGAATCCAGCGGCAGAATTCACACATCTTCCGCAACTGTAGCAGTGCTGCCGGAAGTAGATGATATTGATATTGAAATCAACCCGAATGATGTAAGAGTAGATGTTTTCCGTTCTTCAGGAAACGGAGGACAGTGTGTAAATACAACCGACTCTGCAGTCAGACTTACTCACATACCAACAGGTATTGTAATTTCATGTCAAGACGAAAAATCTCAGTTAAAAAATAAAGATAAAGCATTTAAGGTTTTAAAGGCAAGACTTTACGACAAGTATCTTCAGGAGCAAAATGATGAAATGGCTCAGGCACGAAAAAGTCAAGTGGGGTCGGGAGACAGAAGTGAAAGAATAAGAACTTACAATTTCCCGCAAGGAAGGGTAAGTGATCATAGGATAGGACTTACCTTATATAAGCTTGATGCATTTCTTGACGGCGATATAACAGAGATGCTTGAAGCGCTTATAACATCCGACCAAGCTGAAAAATTGAAGAACATATCTGAATGAATTTTAATGTTACGTTTTTATGATGGCAAAAACCTGGAGAAGTATTATGAGAATAGACAAATTTCTAAAAAATGCACGAATAATTAAAAGAAGAACCATTGCCAAAGAGGCATGCGAGCAAGGGAGAGTTCTGATTAACGGCAAGACTGCAAAGCCCGGCACGGAAGTGGAAACCGGTGATGAAATAGAAATAATATTTGGTATAAAGCCTATGAAAATAAGAGCAGAAAAACTGCTAGAGCACACAGCAAAGGATGAATACAAGGAAATGTACAGCGTAATAAATGTTTAAAACTTTAGTATGCAGGGTATTAATTAATAGCAGGATATCAGTATCTTAAGCAGCTGAAGCTGCTGTCATATGATAAATTTATATTTAGAGGTGGTTAAATGGAATTAAAAGGAAGCAAAACAGAACAAAATTTAATGACTGCATTTGCAGGCGAAGCTCAGGCTCATGTTAAGTATACATACTATCAAAGCCAGGCTAATAAAGACGGTTATGTACAAATCAGCAAGTATTTTGAAGAAACAGCAAGAAATGAAAAAGAGCATGCCAAGCTTTGGTTTAAGCTGCTGCATGACGGAATAGCCCACACAACAGTAAACTTAAAGGATGCAGCCGACGGTGAAAACTACGAATGGACACAAATGTATGCAGATTTTGCAAAAGTGGCAAAAGAAGAAGGATTCAACAAAATAGCTTACTTATTTGAAGGTGTTGGTGCAATAGAAAAGAATCACGAAGAAAGATACCTGGCACTTTTGAATAATATTGAAACAGGAAAAGTATTCAAAAGAGAAGGGGAAATTGTGTGGCAGTGTAACAACTGCGGCCATATCCACGTTGGAGCTGAGGCTCCGAAGTTATGTCCCGTATGCGACCACCCCCAGGCACATTTCCAAATTTACACAAAACCATATTAATATTTATAATACAAGAGAAAATGCTCCCCAATCCGGGGGGGCATTTGTTTAATGATTATAAATTAAAAAATTGTCTAAAGAAACGACAAATTTTTACGATTTTTTAATATTAAATATGTTTAAATATTAGTCGCAATGTGGTATTGTAATTTTAAATTTTAATCGCGGGGGATCAGCATAAAATTCTGAATATGGCATAAATAATAATTTATATACTTATGCATAAATATTAAATAATGAAATTTAGTTTTAAATAAGTAAAAGGAGTTTTTATGGATAGCAATACACATGAAGCAGTTAAACTTACACAGGAACTGATACGGATTCCCAGTCATAAATATGTTGAAAACAGGGAATCAAATATAGCTAAATTCATTTATGACTATTGCAGCAAAAAGGGATTGGAAGTTGAATTTCAAGAAGTGGAAGGGCTTAGGAGAAATGTAATTGCACGGCTAAAGGGAAACGGAACCGGCAAGAATCTAATTTTCAACGGACATATAGATACTGTCCCCCCATACGAGATGACAATTGAACCTTTCAGCGGTGAGATAAAAGATGGTTATGTGTTGGGAAGAGGTGCCAATGATATGAAAGGAGCCGTGGCTTGCATGATTACAGCCATGGTAAATATTAAAAACAAAGGAGTAGTATTAGGCGGAGATATTATTTTAACTGCTGCAGTGGGGGAAGAAGAAAAAAGCGACGGTACAGAATATGTAGTAAAAAGCGGGATTAAGGCAGATGGGGCTCTTGTGGGAGAACCTGCAAACTATGGATACGCTCTTGGGCACAGGGGCTTGGAGTGGCTTGAAATAAGGATTGAAGGCAGGACAGCCCACGGAGGAATACCTGAATTGGGGATTAACGCTATTTCAAAGGCTGCCAGGCTTATCAGGAAAATTGAAGAAGATCTGATGCCTAAGCTTAAAGAAAGGCAGAATGAATGGATGGGTCCATCGGTAATGAACTTCGGCCTCATAAAGGGAGGCACTCAGCCAAGCTCTGTTGCGGACAGCTGTATTATTCAAATAGACAGGCGATATTTACCTGAGGAAAACGTTGAAAGTGTAATAAAAGAATATCAGGATATCATTGATGAATTAAAACAGGAGGACCCTGACTTCAAAGCTGAAATAATAAGGATGGATTCAAATTTGATGGAGGAATTTGACCATGCTCCTTTAATTGCACAGCCGGATTCTGATATAGCAAGGACAGTTTACAATGTATTGAAGGATTTTAATAAAAAGGAGCCTAATATTGAAAAAAGAAGAGGATGGACAGATGCCGGAGTTTTATCAACCTATGGCAAAATACCTACTGTTGTAACAGGACCGGGAGACTTAAAGTATTCACATGCCAGGGATGAGAAAATTCCTGTGCAGGACCTGGTAAATTATGTTGAAATTTACACAAGGATTGCTGAGAAATTTTGCAAGTAAGAAGGAGGATTAGATGCTTGATATTAAAATCATTAACGGAAAAATAATCGATGTAGAGAATAAAAGGATAGTTGAAGGAGATATAGGCATCAAGGACGGAAAAATTACAGATATAGGCTCAGTTCCTGATGAGGGAAAGGTTGAAATAGACGCAGACGAAAAATATGTATCTCCTGGATTTATTGATATTCATATGCATGAGGAGGATTTTACCCTCACTAAAAAGGAAGAATATGATATATCCGATACCATGCTCAATATGGGAGTAACTACCTGTGCAGTAGGTAATTGCGGCAACAACAGGCAGAGCATTAAAGAGCTTTATGAATTTATAAATGAAAAAGGCAATCCTGTCAATTATCTTACCTATATCGGTCATAATTTTTTGAGAGTTGAAGCAGGCAACACGGACATATACAAAAGATCCTCAAGGGAACAAATTGAAAAAATGCAGAAATGGGTTGCAGATGCAGTTGATTTTGGCGCCATAGGAGTATCTTACGGCTTGGAATACTGCCCGGGAATCGACACTGAGGAAGCAATTGCAATAACAAAGGAAATTCAAGGAAGAGATGATTTGCTACTTGCTGCCCACTACAGAAAGGATGCAATCCATGCCCTTGATTCCATAAACGAAATGGCTTATATAGGAAAGGAAACTAAAATTCCGTTCCAGATTTCACATCTGTCAAGCTGCAGCGCCTTTGGAAATATGACTGAAGCTTTGAATCTTATTCAGGAAATTCACGACAGTGGAACAAATATTATGGTTGATTCCTATCCATATGATGCATTCAGCACCTACATCGGCTCTGCCGTATTTGACGAAGGATGCTTTGAAACATGGGGCAAAAGCTATGAAGCTATAATGCTGACCGAAGAACCTTACAAGGGTATTTATTGTGACAGGGAATTATTTGAAAAAGTACGTAAGGAATATCCTAAAATGCTGGTTGTTGCCAATGTTATGAATGAGGAAGAAATAATTGAAGCATTGAACCATCACCTGGTTATGGCAGCCAGTGACGGCATTTACAGAAACCATTCAGGCCATCCAAGGGGGGCAGGAACATTCCCAAGGATTATAGGGCGCTTTGTAAGAGATATGAAGGTGATGGAATTCTTTGATGCTGTTTACAAAATGACCTACATGCCGGCAAAAAGATTAAAACTTAATAAAAAAGGTATCTTAAAAGCAGGCTATGATGCTGATATAACTATATTTAACTATGATACAATAATAGACAAAGCAACATTTCAGGAGCCTCAGCTCAGGCCTGAAGGTATAGACTATGTAATTGTGGACGGTAAGGTTGCTATTGAAAAGGGAATAACCGTCAACAATACACTGGGTAAATTCTATAAGAGGGGAGGAGCTTAATAAAGAAACCGCTCGCACTGAGCATATAGAAATGTTACTATAACAAAGTACTAATTAATTTTTAAAAAAACAGGAGGATTTATGGAAGCAAAAAAGAAAAAATTCAAAGTACCGCATACCTATGTAATTTTGTTCGCAATGATTATTATTATGGCACTATTAACTTATGTAATTCCAGCAGGCCAATATCAAAAAGTTGAAGGCCCTGGCGGAAGAATGATCGTTGACCCAAGCTCTTATGCAAGTGTGGAAGCAAGCCCGGCAATGCCTTGATATTTTAAAAGCATTTCCTAAAGGACTCGCCGCAGCACAAAGTATCGTATTTTTCATATTCATAGTTGGAGGCTCCTTTAACATAGTTAACCAAACAGGAGCTATTGAGGCAGGTATAAGCAAAGTTGCTTTAAGCCTCAAAGGTAAAGAAAAACTGATGATTCCTATAATAGTATTTGTATTCTCTCTTGGAGGCTCTACTATAGGAATGGCAGAGGAGGCAATTGTATTCGTTCCAATTGGTGTTGCTTTGGCAAGAGCTCTTGGTTACGACGCTGTTACGGGTATGGCAATGGTTTCGCTTGGAGCAGCGGCAGGATTTACTTCAGGTTTCATGAATCCTTTTACAGTAGGAGTTGCTCAGGGAATTGCTGAATTACCTTTATTCTCAGGTATCGGTTTAAGAATTATTATTTGGATTTGTACATTAATTTTGGTAATCGGTTATATCTTCAGATATGCTAACAAGGTTAAAGCAGATGTTAAAAACAGTTACGTTTATGAACTTGAAATGCAGGAAAAAGATATGGCTATAGACTTAAGCAACGTAAGAAAAATGACTAAAAGAGATACTGCGGTTCTTTTAATATTCGTTGTTGGTATGGCTATACTAATATTCGGAGTGTTTAAATACGGATGGTATATTACAGAAATAGCTGCAATATTCCTGGCAATAGGTATATTCTCAGGTATTGCAGCAGCTATGCCTATAGATGATATTGCAAAACATTTCATTCTTGGTGCCAAAGATATGACAATGGGAGCATTGGTTGTTGGTTTGGCAAGAGGAAT
>ERZ795031.1831-NODE-1831-length-21332-cov-11.183344_pt1 | contig 21332 bp, 19 predicted proteins | sample MGYA00375123_ERZ795031 | MGnify/ENA primary metagenome ERZ795031 (study PRJEB30166, sample SAMN05720159) | activated sludge metagenome | isolation source: anaerobic digester from wastewater treatment plant | place: USA | collected 2015-04-21 ...
GGGCAGGCAGGCCGATCTGATGGTGGCCAACAATGTTCTGGCGCATGTTCCGGACATCAATGATTTTGTAAAAGGATTCGCGATCCTGCTCAAGCCTCACGGCGTCGCGACCTTTGAGTTTCCGCATCTGATGCAGTTGATCGAACAAAAGCAGTTTGACACGATCTACCACGAACATTTTTCTTATCTTTCCTTCCGGACAGTGAATCACATCTTCAGGGCCAACGGACTTTCTGTGTTTGATGTCGAAGAGCTGGATACCCACGGCGGCAGCCTGAGGGTCTTCGCCCAGAGAACGGACGCGGGAACACAAGCCATCAGCGAGAAAGTGGCTGATCTGCTGGATCGGGAGACTGCGGCCGGGATGGATAAGGCCGCCTATTACCGGGGGTTCCAGGAGCAGGCGAACAAAGTGAAGAATGATTTCCTGGCCTTTTTGCTGGAAGCTGTGAGTCAGGGGAAGACTGTCGCGGCTTACGGCGCAGCCGCCAAGGGAAACACCCTGCTCAATTACGCGGGTGTCCGTCCGGATCTTCTGCCGTATGTGGCGGACAAAAATCCGAACAAACAGGGAAAGTATCTTCCGGGCAGCCGCATTCCCATTGTGTCCGAGGATCATCTCCGGAAGCAGCGTCCGGACTATGTGGTCATCCTGCCATGGAATTTGAAGGCGGAAATCATGGAACAGCTCTCCTATGTCCGCGATTGGGGCGGCAGATTTGTTACTGCCATACCCTGTCTGGATATCATATGAATCGCATTTACTACACCAAGCCCAGCATTACTGATCTTGAAATCCGTTACGCGGCCGATGCTGCCGCCAACGGCTGGGGCGATCGCTGTTATGAATATATTGCTCGCTTTGAAGATGCTTTTCGGCAACATCTTGGAGTAAAGCATGCCATTGCAACATCCAGTTGTACAGGGGCGCTGCACATGGGGCTGGCGGCGTTGGGCGTTGGCCCCGGCGATGAAGTCATCCTGGCGGACATCAACTGGATTGCTTCTGCCGCGCCGATCACGTATCTGGGTGCGCAACCCGTATTTGTGGATGTGCTGCCGGCTTCGTGGTGCATTGATCCACAGAAAGCGGAAGCCGCGATTACACCTCATACAAAAGCCATTATTGCGGTGCACCTTTACGGCAATCTCTGTGAGATGGATCGTCTGATGGCCGTCGGACAAAAGCACGGCATTCCCGTGATCGAGGATGCGGCGGAGGCTATCGGCTCCATCGATCATGGAAAACGGGCCGGCAGTATGGGTGTATTTGGAACCTTCTCTTTGCATGGAACAAAAACTATCACGACGGGTGAAGGCGGCATGTTTGTTACCAATGACGATACTTTATATGAAAAAATTCTGACGCTTTCCAATCACGGACGATCTAGGGGGCAGACGCGGCAGTTCTGGCCCGATGTGGTGGGCTTTAAATATAAAATGTCAAACATCCAGGCGGCGATAGGCTGCGCGCAGATGGAGCGCATCGACGAGCTCGTTGCCGGCAAGCGCCGAATCTTTGCTTACTATCAAGAGAATTTTCGAGGCCTTCCTTTAAAAATGAATCCTGAGCCACAGGGAACAATCAACGGCTATTGGATGCCCAGCATTGTCGTCGATCAAGGAGTCCATTTTGACCGGAACTCACTTCTTGCAGACTTTAAAACGGACAACATCGATGGGCGCGTTTTCTTCTGGCCGCTGAGCATGCTGCCAATGTTCGAAAAGAAACCGGAAAATGAAGTGAGTTATGGTATGTATGAAAGAGCGGTCAATTTACCCACGTATCATGACCTCAAGGAACAGGAGATGGACCGCGCCATAAAAATTGTAAGAAGGCATTTGCATCATGACTAGAAAAGACAGACTGAAAGTAATGATTGCCGGCATAGGCGGCGCCTCGCTGGGTACGGAGATTCTCAAGTGCCTGGCCCTGGCGGGTCATTATGACATTTTTGGCTGCGACATTTCACCAACGGCTTATGGCCTGTACGATTCGAGCTTCACCCGCACTTTTTTGATTGACCGGGAAAACTATATTGCCTCGGTAATGAGCGCGTGCCATGAGGCAGGCGTGCAATGGCTGATTCCCGGCGGTGAGCAGCCGATGGTGCTGTTGGGGGCTGCGACCAATGAGCTCCGGCAGGCGGGCATTACTTTAGTGGCGAATCATCCGGATGTGATTCGTACGTTTTCAAATAAATCTTCCACTTTTGAATGCCTTGCCAAACATGGTTTTAGGGTGCCGCGCACTGTCGAGGTGTCGTCGGATGCCGATCCGGCAGCGGTTGGCATGCCGTGCATTATCAAGCCGTCAACCGGTTCAGGAGGCAGCGCGATGGTTTTCTTCGCGGTGGATTTGCATGAGGCCATGACCTATGCCGACTTTATCCGGCGCGCGGGAAGCAGTCCCCTGGCCCAGGAATATATCCCGGCGGACGAGGGAGAGTTTACGGTCGGTGTTCTTTCGCTTCCGGATGGGGAGGTGGTGGGTTCCATAGCGCTGCGCCGCAGTTTCGACGCCAAACTGTCCGTTCTGACCAGGGGCAGGGGAGGGCTGGTTTCCAGCGGCTACTCGCAAGGCTACATCGGCAATTTTCCCGCAATCCGAAAACAAGCGGAAGAAATTGCCGTGGCGGTCGGAAGCCGCAGTGCGCTGAACATTCAGGGACGCACGCAAAACGGGGTGTTGATTCCCTTTGAGATCAATCCTCGTTTTTCCGCATCCACCTATCTGCGCGCGATGGCGGGATTCAATGAAGTTGACATTCTGTTGAGGCGACTTGCTTTCAATGAGCCGGCGATGCCCGGATCGCTTCGTGAAGGCTGGTATTTACGCAGTTTGACGGAGCGATATGTGCCTGCCGGTGAGGTCAAATCATGATTCGCTGGATCAATGATCATCTGGGAACCGCTCCGGCATCGGATCCATCTATCACCGGTGATTTGGTTGTGCTGGATGTGCGAGACTTGGTTGATAAATTCGGAAATTCGCCGGTTGCTACCCGTGAGAAGATCGAACAGGGGGCGGCTCTACTGGCACAGGGGAAACGAGTCGTTGTCTGTTGTGACTACGGCATATCCAGAAGCAATGCCATCGCGGCGGGGGTTCTTTCTCTTTTCAGGGGAATAAAATTGGATCGGGCCGTCAAGGAGGTCGTCCATGCGATTGGTTTGCAGGAAATCAAACTGGATCCTCTCCGGTCTGTCCGCAATGCTCTGCAGGAAGATGAGGGGGATGCCTGTGATGAAGCACGTCGGATTTTGATTACCGGAGGCTCCGGATTTATCGGCAGAAATTTATTACGGAAGCTGTCGGATCGGTTTTATGTGGTTGCGCCGTCACGGGGGGAAGCGGACATTGCGACGGGAGCGTTGTCGCTGGATCTTCTGGCAAAGGAGCATCGAATCAACTGTCTGGTTCACTTGGCCAATCCTCGCGTTTACACGTCCAATCAGGCTTTCGGAGAATCATTGGCCATGTTGCGAAACGTGCTGAATATATGCAGGGAAAACAACATTCGCCTGATCTATCCTTCAAACTGGGAGGTGTATTCGGGTTACAGGACCGGTGAAATTCTTGCTGGCGCCGGTCTGCCTTTATTTCCCATAGGCCCTTACGGGGAGATGAAGATGTTTTGTGAGAATCTGATCGATCATCATCGCAAGCTGTATGATTTAAAATGCGGCATTCTGAGATCGTCATCCCTGTATGGCGAGGATGGTGATCGGCCGAAGTTTATTTATAATTTTGTAGAGAAGGCAAAAAAGAATGAGCCGATCCGCACACATATTTATTTGAATGGCGCTCCGAAGCTGGATTTGCTTTATGTAAGTGATTTTGTTTCTGCCCTAATCACCGCGATTGAAAGGGATTTTACCGGCACGCTGAACATAGGAACGGGCCGTACCGCAAGTACCCGGGAAATTGCCGAATTCATTATCAAACTGACAGGGTCGGGCAGTTCCCTTGATTCCGTTGTCGTTCAGGATTATACGGCTAATATCAAAATGGATACTTCCTCGGCAGAAAAGATTCTTGATTGGCGACCCTCGATAACATGGGAAGAAGGGATAAGCCGATTCATCGAATATCAGACGGGTCGTAAATCCGGGGAAAAGGAGTAGCCAATGGATGTTCTGCACGAGGAAAAGGACCGCCAGGAAGCATTTCCCTGGTCACGGTCAACCTATCATAGCGACTATAATCACTATCTTGCTTACTACAAGGTTAAATCATGCCTGGAGCACGCCAGGGGTAAGAGCTTGCTCGACATTGCTTGCGGCGATGGTCTGATGACGGAATCATTCGCAAAACATTTTACACGGGTTGTGGGGGTGGATGCTTCCGGGAAGCATCTTGCTGCCGCACGTGAACGCGTTCCTCTGGCTGAATTTCATGAGAGTCTGATTGAGGAGTTTGGAATTCAGGAGCGTTTTGATTCCATCTTCATGCTGGATTTATTGGAACATGTCATCGATCCTGTCGCGGTTTTGAAGAAGGCGGCCGATTTCCTGGCGGAGGATGGCATTCTCATTGTTCACGTTCCAAATGCCTATGCCGTCAATCGGCGCATTGCCGTTTTAATGGGAACCCTGGAGTCCTGCGAAGAGCTTTCCCCTTTTGATCTTCAAATCGCCGGGCATCGGCGCTCCTATTCGATGCAAACTTTGCGGCTTGACATCGAGCGGGCCGGTTTGAACATTTTGTGCACCGGAGGCATTTTCTACAAAATTCTTTCCACGCCGCAAATGGATTGGTTTCTCAAGAACGGTCTGTGGGATTCCGGCCACGGATGGGGGCGGACGGGGATGGAAACGGCCAGGGATTGGAAAGCGGAATTCTGCCGTGCCTGCTATGAATTCGGCAAGGAACAACCCGAAGACTGCAACATTATTTACGCGTGTATCACGCGATGAAAAAATATTTTCCAAATCGAGCCGAAGGAAGGTCAGGTGATATGGAGCCTATTGAGTCGTTCAAGTCCCAGGTCGCAGAGAATATAAGAGGCCTCGCGGCCGATAAAGATATTCAATCGCTTTCACGCATCTGGTGCCGTGAGACGAATCGCAACAACTATACGTACAACTTTTCCTGGCTTGGCCGTCCGATTATCCAGTACCCGCAGGATATCGTTGCCATGCAGGAGTTGATCTGGCAGGTCAAACCCGATCTCATCATCGAAACCGGCATCGCTCATGGCGGTTCATTAATTCTCAGCGCTTCCATGTTGGCCCTGCTGGACTACTGCGAAGCAGTTGAAGCACACACAACACTTGATCCGAAGGCCGCACGCCGTCGGGTATTGGGGATTGACATCGATATCCGCGCCCATAACCGGGCGGCCATCGAAACGCACCCGCTGGGACATAAAATTATCATGATCCAAGGATCCAGCATCTCCCAGGATGTGATTGCGCAGGTAATCGAAAGGTCGAAGGACTATAAGCGTATTCTCGTCTGCCTCGATTCCATGCACACGCATGAGCATGTACTCGCGGAATTGGACGCCTATGCGCCGCTGGTTTCCGTAGGCAGTTACTGCGTGGTCTCAGACACCCTGATTGAGGATATGCCGGACGACCTGTTTCCCGACCGCCCTTGGGGCAAGGGCAATAATCCGAAAACCGCCGTATGGGAATACTTGCGGTGCTTGCAAGAAGAAGGCCGTAGCGCGACAGACGGCGCTCCTTTGTATTTTGAGGTGGATAAGACGATCGAGAACAAGCTTCTCATCAGCGTTGCCCCCGATGGGTATTTGAAAAGGATTTCCTCATAACTCTGCTAAAGAAAAATATCGCAGCCAACCTTGCCGGAAATATCTGGCAGGCGGGCATGGCTTTGGTTTTCATTCCCCTGTATATTAAGTTCATGGGAATTGAGGCCTATGGTCTGGTGGGGATTTTCGCCACGCTGCAGGCCTTGTTCAGCCTTCTGGATATGGGCTTGGGGGCGACGGTCAACCGGGAAATGGCAAGGCTTTCGGTTCTTCCCGGCAAGGCACAAGAAATGCGCGATCTGGTTCGCAGTCTGGAGCTGATTTACTGGTTGATCGCTCTGGTGATTGGCGCTGCCGTTATGCTGCTCGCGCCCTATATCGCGCATGGCTGGGTCAAACCCGGCCGGCTATCGTCGGAGATGATTCAGCAAGCGGTTATGCTGATCGGCCTGGCCATGGCTTTGCAGTGGCCTGTAAGTTTTTACTCCGGCGGATTGATGGGCCTCCAGCGGCAGGTTCTTCTGAATGTCTTGAATATCGGAGTTGGTACTTTCCGCGGTTTCGGCGCGGTGCTGGTTCTCTGGCTTGTTTCTCCGACCATCTTCGCATTTTTGATCTGGCAAATGATTGTCAGTGCCCTGAATGTGGCGCTGGCAGCTTTTTTTCTTCAGCGCAGCCTGCCGAAAGCCGGCCGGAAGGCTGTTCTGCAAATCGAACGGCTCAGGGGCATCTGGCGGTTTGCCGCCGGGATGAGCGGAATTACCGTTTTAGCCACCATTCTCACACAGTTGGACAAGATCATCCTCAGTAAAATGCTGCCTCTGGAAATGTTCGGATACTATACCCTGGCCGGCGTCGTGGCGACAATGCTCTATCGTCTGGTTGGACCTGTTTTTTCAGCCGTGTATCCGCGCCTGACGCAGTTAGCCTCTCTGGGTGACCAGGAAGAACTGAAGCGTCTCTATCACGGGTCATGTCAGTTTGTAGCCGTTCTGATTTTGCCGGTTTCCGCTGTCCTTGTCTTTTTTTCCTACGAAATTCTGCTGCTCTGGACGCAGAACGCCGTGACGGCGGAAAACACGCATTGGCTGGTTAGTGTTCTGATTTTGGGGACCTCGCTCAACGGTTTGATGCATCTTCCTTCCGCTCTGCAACTGGCGTTTGGATGGACGAAACTGGGATTGTACACGAATCTTGTTTCGGTGATGATTCTGGCGCCGCTGATCATTGTCATGACGAACCTGTACGGAGCTCTTGGCGCGGCAGGGGTTTGGGTGCTTTTAAACTGCGGGTACATATTGATTGCGGTGCAAATTATGCACAAACGTCTGCTGCCGGCGGAGAAATGGCGCTGGTATGTCCAGGATATTACTCTGCCGCTGGCTGCCGCATTTCTGGCTGCGGGCATGGGTAAAATCTTCTTATGCCAGGTTGCGCTGACGCAGCCCATAATGCTTTTATCCTTAATGCTGGTCTCGTGTTTCACGCTGTCGATGACGGTGCTGGCTGCTCCGCTGATGCGGTCGTGGCTGTTTAATCAACTGAACAGAATGCAGGCGTGAAAAGGAGCGTTATTTGAAGAATCCGAAGCATCGGGGTTCGCCTTATCCCCGCCTCAGTATCGGGATGCCGGTGTATAACGGCGAGAAGTATATCCGGGAAGCTGTTGATTCGCTGCTGGCGCAGAGTTTTACGGATTTTGAGTTGATCATTTCCGACAACGCCTCGTCCGATGGCACGGAAAAGATTTGCCGTGACTATGCCGCCCGAGATGACCGGGTCCAGTATGTGAGGCATGCAAAAAACCGTGGCGTGATTCACAATTTTCAATTTTTGCTGGATGAGGTTCATGGAGAGTATTTCATGTGGGCGGCACATGATGATGTGTGGGATGCGAAATGGGCAGCCAGCCTCCTGCCGGTTGCCCAGAGACACCAGTGCCTTGCGTATGGATATGTTCAGTCCATCGACAAGAATGGCCGTAAAATCAATCATCCTGCAAATTCCCAAAAATATGAATTTTCAGGCAACCGTTTTCTCCGGAGATGCAGATATTTTTTTGCGCCGGACTTTCGGGGCAAAGCGAATCCCATATACGGAATCATGCCACTCCAGTCGCTTAGAGAGATGGGAATTTCCGCTCTTAATGATGCCAACAGCGGAAGCGACATGCTTTTTTTGTATGATCTTTTAAATTGCATGGAAATTCGTCACGGCGGCGAAGTGTTTCTTTACAAGAGAATTCCCTGCGAATCAGCCGCAGGTGAGATCATTGCGGAGCATCATGACGAAAGCATCGTCACCCGTGCGACCGCCATCATAAAACAGGCTTTCGCCGGCCCGATGCTGGGAGAATACATGAAGCGCAGCACCTTGCCGGAATCTCTTTGCCTGCTTGCGTGTTATCCTTTCTGTGTTTTACGGTCGCTGATTTTTGCTATGTTTCACAAAGCCAGGCGAGGTCTTGCGCCATGAATGGCTTTGCCGCTCCATCCGCAGGCTTCCGGCGCGGGAGCTTTCAAAAGAGGTAAATATGCGTATTTTGTTGACCGGTTCGACTGGTCTGGTGGGGCGGAACTTTCTGGAGCATCCGGGTGCGGGTAATTTCGAGATGCTTTTGCCGGCGCATGCAGATCTGGATTTGTTGGATGCCGGAGCGGTGGAAAAGTATCTACTGGATGCAAAACCGGATATGGTCATTCACGCAGCCGGTACGGTCGGCGGCATCCAGGCCAATATGAAAGAGCCCTTGCGATTCCTGCTCCAGAACTTGGACATGGGACGCAATCTAGTCTGGTCGGCAAAGAAGGCCGGTGTGAAAAGGTTCATCAATTTGGGAAGTTCCTGCATGTATCCGGTCGATGCTCCTAATCCGCTTCGTGAGGAACAGATTTTAACAGGCAAACTGGAGCCGACCAATGAAGGATACGCGCTGGCCAAAATCACTGTGGCGCGCCTTTGTGAATACATCACAAGAGAAGATTCCAAATATCAGTACAAAACATTGATTCCCTGCAATCTCTATGGGCGCTGGGATAAATTTGATCCGGTTCATTCGCATCTTGTCGCCGCGGTCATTCACAAACTGCATCAGGCAAAACTACAATCGAGCGCTGAAGTAGATATCTGGGGAGACGGCACGGCCCGTCGGGAGTTCATGTGCGCTGCCGATCTGGCGGCATGTTTGGTCGAAGCCGTGCAGCGATTTGATGACATGCCGCCCCTGATGAACGTGGGACTGGGTAAGGATTATTCGATCGACGATTATTACAAGGCTGTGGCCGATGTTGTTGGTTATAATGGACGTTTTGTTCATGATCTTTCCAAACCGGCCGGAATGAAGCAGAAACTGGTTTCTGTTGAGCGGCTTTCCTCATGGGGTTGGAAACCGAAAGTCAGCCTTCGAGACGGTCTGAAATCCATGTATGAGTATTATTGTCAAAAATATGCACAAGGCAAACAGGAATCAACGGACAGGAGACCAACATGATCCCGTTAATGAAAAACGCGTTTATTAACGAATATGAAACAAAACAGACGCTCGCCGAATTCATCTTGAAGGCCCCCCGCCTGAGCATGGACACCATGTGCTATGCATTCGAAAAGGAATTTGCCGGCAAACAGGGGCGACGTTACGCGGTTTTGTTCAACAGCGGCGGAAGCGCGAATATCGCTCTTTTGCAGGCCCTGAAAAATATGGGGATCCTGCGGCCGGGCGACAAGATCGGGTTCTCCGCCCTGACCTGGTCCACCAATGTCATGCCGATTATACAGATGAGCTTGGAACCCGTGGCGATTGATTGTGAGCCTAAAACGCTAAATGTCATGTCATACAACCTTGAGGAGCGCTTGAAGACCACAGGGTTGAAAGCTCTGTTCATTACGAATGCCCTTGGCTTTGCCGGTGATCTGGATAAGATCAGGATGATTTGTAACGACAGGGGCATTATTTTACTGGAAGACAATTGCGAGGCTCTTGGCACGGAGCTGCCGTCGGGCAGGACCGGAAACTTCGGTATTGCGGCCAGCTTTTCGCTGTTTGTGGCTCATCATATGTCAACGGTTGAGGGAGGGCTCATCTGTACGGATGATGATGAACTGGTGGCCATGCTCAAAATGGTCCGGGCAAACGGCTGGGACCGGAATTTGACCTCCGCGCAGCAGTCAAAATGGCGAAGACAATTCGACATCCGAAACGAATTTGACGCGAAGTACACGTTTTATGATCTGGGATTCAACATGCGTCCGACGGAAATTACCGGTTTTCTGGGCCTGTGTCAGATGAAATATCTGGATGAAAACATCGCAAAGCGCGAGAAGAATTTCAAACGACTGGACGCCGTTCTGGCGATGAATCCCGATCTCGTGCGACTGGATTGTTCTCATCTTACCCATTTGTCCAGCTTCGCGTTTCCCGTGGTGTGCAGGACGCCCGAACTGAGGGACAATTATTGTAAGCAATTTTCCGGCGCCGGCGTGGAAATCAGGCCGATGATTGCCGGCAATATTCAAAGGCAGCCCTTCTACAAAAAATATGTGCAAACCCACTATGAGCTGCCCGGCGCCGAAAGAATTCACGAGTGTGGATTTTATTGCGGAAATTATCCGGAGCTGACGGACACGGATCTGGAAACGCTCAGCAGTTGTCTCCAGGTGTATTGAGATGATCATTGTCAAGCTTATCGGAGGATTGGGAAACCAGCTTTTTCAATACGCTGCGGCGCGAAGGATTTCCTATCTGAACCATATTCCCCTGAAGGTGGATATATCGGAATTTGCCAGGTACAAGCTTCACAGGTACAGCCTGATGCATTTCAATATCGTGGAAGTGATGGCAACGCCCGAAGAAATTCAGGCATTCAAGCCACGAACCTTATTTTTCCGACTGGCTTTCAGGTATTTAAGTTCATTTAATATATTAAATCGATCTTACGTGATGGAGCGCCATTTTCATTTTGATCCGGCCCTGCTGAAAATCAATCACGGGGTCTATCTGGATGGTTACTGGCAGTCGGAAAAATACTTTCTTGACATTGAAGAAGTGGTTCGCAAGGAATTATCCGTCAAGACACCGCCGGACTCCTGGAACGAACAGATGATGGAAAGAATCAGGAATGAGGCGGCGGTCAGCTTGCACATCCGAAGGGCGGACTACGTGACAAACAGCCATACCCTTACGGTTCATGGATGCTGTTCCCTGGACTACTATCACCACGCGGTCAACCTGGTGGCGGAAAAGGTTGAATCTCCGCACTTTTTTGTTTTTTCAGACGACCCGGCTTGGGCGAAATCCAATTTGCAATTGCCGTTTCCGGCGACTTTTGTCGAGCATAACGGACCGGATAAAAATTATGAAGATTTGCGCCTGATGAGTTTGTGCAGACATAACATTCTGGCCAACAGCACTTTCAGCTGGTGGGGCGCCTGGTTGAATGCTCATCCGGACAAGATGGTGATTGCGCCGCAAAAATGGTTCAATACCGATAAAATGGATCCTCGCGATTTGGTGCCGCAGGGTTGGATAAAAATATAAGGGATGATCGGATGGGTCCGAAATGCCCAGTCGTTGATGCCAAGTCATGGCTAGAAATTGAAATATGAGAAGCGGTAAGCCCGAAGTATCGGTCCTGATGTCCTGCTACAATGGCGGTCGCTGGCTGCGTGAAGCGCTGGAAAGCTTGCTGCAGCAGACTTTTCAGGATTTTGAATGCATCCTGGTGGATGACGGCTCCACGGATGACACCTTGAATATCTGCCGGAATTATGAAGACAGGGATAGCCGCTTTACCGTCATCGCAAAACAAAATACGGGGTTGGCCGATTCGCTCAATACGGGAATCAGGCACGCCAGGGGTTCGCTGATTGCTAGGCTGGATCAGGATGACACCGCTGAACCGGCGCGTCTTGAAAAACAGATTGATTTTATGCGTCGCCATCCTGAGGTCGTGCTGCTCGGGACGGGGTTTTGGGAAATAGATGGAGCAGGCTGTGTGGTCAGGAAACATTTGTATCCCTTTGGCCACCAAAGGCTGGTCTACCGCCTGGAACACTTTCAGGGTTTTTTCCCGCACTCATCGGCCTGCTACCGGACAGAAGTAGTCCGGCAGATTGGCGGGTATAATCTTCATATTTACCGGGCTGAGGACTGGCGGTTGTGGCTGGAGTTTTCCTTGAAAGGCAAAATTGCCTGTTTGCCTGAATATCTTGTTCGCATTCGAAAACACGGTGGGCAAATGTCTTTAGATGAGCGGGGCAAAAGGCAGTATTGTGATGCGATTGCGGCGATCGTATGCCACCTGTTGCGCAAGACCGGTCAGCAGGACCCCTCGTTGAACGTTGACGATAGAGAATGGAACGATTTTCTAAAATGGGCGGATGCTCGAATCATCCAATCCGGTTTCTTCGATGCGCGGAAAGCATGGGAAAGCGCCCGAACCGATTATCTCCACGCGGGAAACAGGTTTACGGGTTTTGCGGCCTTTTGTAACGGCCTCGTTCGTTCCGGCTACGCCGGTTCCCTGATATGGGAAAAATTTTTTGGCACTGCACTGCCCGAGCAACTGGCGCGAGAATGGGCATCCGGTGTAAAATAAATGTCTGATCGTGGCTGTCTGTGCGGACGGCAAAATGGAATTGACTTTAACGGTTGATGGAGACCCGACGGATGAAAAGGGAGTAAAACATGCCTGCCAAAAACCAGCCACTGACCCTGGTGCTTGGGGGTGGCGGATTCATCGGATCGCATTTGGTCGGCGCCCTGCTCGCGCAGGGACGTCGTGTGCGCGTTCTGGAGCTGCCCTATCGCAAGTATGAACGATTGATTCCCCGGCACGCAAATCTTGAGTGGATAGAAGGGAATTTTGCGAACGCTCACGACATCAAAAGAGCGCTTGATAACGCCGAGTCAGTCTTCCATCTCGTTTCTACCACGCAGCCTCAGTCTTCCAATGACAACCCCGCCTTTGACATCCAGAGTAATCTGCTGGCAACGATTGGTCTTCTGGAGCATATGAGACCGCTGAAGAAAATCCCTCTGATTTTTATTTCATCCGGCGGTACGATTTACGGGAAGCCTCAAATCATTCCTATTCCGGAAACACATCCGACCGAGCCGCAGTGTTCTTACGCCATCGTCAAGCTTGCTATCGAAAAGTATTTGGCTCTTTATCACCTGTTATACGGGATCGATTACAGGATATTACGATTGGCGAATCCTTATGGTCCCGGACAGGAAGCCAACCACAGCCAGGGTTTAATAGGAGCATTCCTTCCGAAGATTTTAGGCGACAGGCCCATTGAAGTTTGGGGAGATGGTTCGACGGTGCGAGATTACTTCTATATTGGTGACGCTATTGAAGCACTGCTGCTGGCCGAACATTATCATGGAGACCGGCGAATTTTTAACATCGGCTCGGGCAGAGGCCACAGCATTAAAGAAATTATTGCGGCTCTTGAGGATGTGACGGGAAAGAAGGCGAATGTCCGCTTTACAGCAAAACGGGAATTTGATGTTCCTGTGAGTATTCTTGATATCCTTCTTGCGCAAGAAGAGCTGGGCTGGCGTCCTTCTACAGCATTGGATAAGGGCATCAGGATGACCATGGACTGGCTTCAGCATTCTTAACCGGACTGTCTTTGCATTATGAGGATTTTGAACGTCAATCATTCGCTTGATCCAGTCACGGGAGGCGGAACAGCGGAGAGAACCTTTCAGTTGTCCCGTCATCTGGCTGTTTTGGGGCACTCGTGCACAGTTCTAACAGCCGAGACCGGCATGACGCCCACGCGACGAACGGCCCTGGAAGGATGCCGTATCGTCGCTCTTCCCGTTCTTTCCGAACGTTTCCACATCCCGAAAGCAGGGCAAACAGAAATCGCTGCCCTTGTGGGGGAGGCGGATATCGTGCACCTCATGAATCACTGGACCCTCCTTAACGCGATAGTTTACCGGGCGGCGCGGCGCCTAAAAAAACCCTACGTTGTTTGTCCTGCCGGAGCGCTGGTGATTTTCGGACGCTCCCGTATCCTCAAGAAGCTCTATAACAGCGCGGTGGGGTTTGAATTGATACGCCGGGCCCATGCCCATATTGCCATCGCCACAAATGAAATAGACCAGTTTGCCAATTACGGTGTAGCACCTGATCGGATTACCACAATTCCCAACGGCATTGATCCGAAGGATTATCAAATTTTTGATATCGCAAAATTTCGGTCGCGCGTTGGTTTGGGTGATGCTCCGTATGTGCTTTTCGTTGGGCGCCTGAATCCCATCAAGGGTCCGGATCTTCTGCTGCGGGCTTTCCGCAATGTTGCCCCCGTTTTTAAGGAATATCACCTGGTGTATGCCGGTCCGGACGGGGGAATGAAGGCCAGCCTGGAGGAAACAAGCGCGAGAGAGGGCCTGCGTGAACGGGTCCATTTTATCGGCTATGTGGGAGGGGCCGCGAAGTCGGCCGCATATCATGGAGCGTCTTTTGTCGCCATCCCTTCGCGGCAGGAGGCCATGTCCATTGTTGTGCTCGAGGCCGGGATTTGCGGGAGACCGGTACTGATGACTGATCAGTGCGGTTTCCCGGAAGTGGGCCGGGTGGACGGTGGTAAAATTGTTTCGGCGACGGAAAAAGGCATTGAGGAAGGCCTGCGGGATATGATACGGAATGAGCGCGGAAGGGACTCCATGGGAGAGCGCATGCGGCGGCATGTGGAAAAACATTATTTGTGGGATGTCATCGCTCAAAACTACAATTCCCTTTTTCTGAAAGTGCTTCAGAATTCCAATACCCGGGCCACGCATACAGGGGGATAAACGATGTTCGTTGATAAAACCATCTTAATTACTGGCGGAACAGGCACTTTTGGCAATGCCGTGCTGAATCGCTTTCTGGAAACCGGTGTTCGAGAAATACGGATTTTTTCCCGCGACGAAAAGAAACAGGACGAAATGCGCAACGCCCTCAGGAACCCGAAAGTCTCCTTCTATCTCGGGAACGTGCGGGACTACGACAGCATCGTGGCCGCCATGATCAACGTCGATCTTGTTTTCCACGCGGCGGCGCTCAAGCAGGTTCCCTCCTGCGAATTCTTTCCGCTCGAAGCCGTGCGCACAAATAGCCTTGGCGCGGAGAATACGATGAACGCCGCCCTGGCCTGCGGTGTGAAGAATATGATTGTCCTCAGCACGGACAAGGCGGTTTATCCCATCAACGCTATGGGCATGTCCAAGGCCATCATGGAAAAAATGATGGTGGCCAAGGCGCGTGCGTACGGAGACAGAGGCACGATCTTCTGCGGTACCCGCTACGGCAACGTCATGGGATCGCGCGGCTCGGTCATTCCCTTCTTTATTCACCAGATCCTTAAGGGCGTTCCCATCACGGTGACCGACCCCAACATGACGCGCTTCATGATGTCCATTGATGACGCGGTGGATCTGGTTGTTTACGCGTTCCATAACGGAAAGCCCGGGGATATCTTTGTTCAGAAGGCGCCGGCGGCCACCATTGAAACCCTGGCCAATGCGCTCAAACGGCTTTTCAGTGCCAAGAACGACATTCGGATTATCGGTACCCGCCACGGGGAGAAACTCTATGAGACCCTGCTCACCCGCGAGGAGATGGCCAATGCCGTGGACATGGGCGATTACTACCGCATCCCTTCGGATGTCCGCGATCTGAACTATTCCTGTTATTTCACGGAAGGCGAGACCAGAATATCCCGCGAGGACGATTATAATTCCCACAATACCCGACGCCTGGATGAAGACGGCCTGATTAAATTGCTGCTGAAACTCGATTTCGTCCGGGAGGCTCTGAACACGGGCAAGGTAAGTGTATAGGAACCAGGAAAACCCGCTAGATCAACTGGTCCAGGCTCTTTTTTGAATGTATGCGCATCCTGCTAATTACACAATATTTCTGGCCGGAAGAATTTCGTATCAATGAACTCGCATCAAGATTAGCCGAGAGGGGCCATCAGATCACTGTGTTAACCGGCCTGCCGAATTATCCGTCAGGTAAATTCTTTGCGGGATATGGTTTTGGCCGGCGGACATCAGAAAAGTATAAAGGCGTTGATGTCGTCCGCGTTCCTCTGGCGCCCAGAGGTAAGGGGGGGGGAATGCGCCTCTCTTTAAACTATGCCTCTTTTGCGGTCATGGCGAGCTTGCTGGGCCCGATAAGATGCCGTTGTACCTGCGATGCCATTTTCGTATATGAGCCGTCTCCGATAACCGTGGGCATTCCAGCTATCGTTATGAAAGCATGGATATCGGCGCCTGTGATGTTCTGGGTTCAGGATCTCTGGCCGGAAAGCCTTTCCGCAACGGGTATGGTTCGTTCTGCATTTATACTCAATGCCGTGAAAAAGCTGGTGAAGTTCATTTATGCTCATTGCGACTGTATTCTGGTGCAATCCAAATCATTCATTGATGCCATTGCCAGCACAGGCGTTGACCGCTCAAAAATAAAATATTTTCCAAACAGCGCGGAGGGCATCTTTGATACGGTTACAGATTGCGGAGCGTCCCTCGATCCCTCGTATTTTCCTGACGGATTTCGCGTCATGTTTGCAGGCAATATCGGTGCTGCACAGGATTTTGAAACCATCTTGAAGGCGGCTGAACTTCTGAAAGAGCATCAAAGCATTCACTGGATCATTGTCGGGGACGGACGCAAATTTCCATGGGTGAGCGAACAGGTTCAAATCAGAAGCCTGTGCAAGACCGTTCATTTATTGGGACGGCATCCCCTTGAATCCATGCCTGCTTTTTACAGCCGTGCGGACGTAATGCTGGTCACTCTTAAAAAAGACCCCATTTTTGCGTTGACCATTCCCGGTAAAGTACAGTCCTATTTAGCATGTTCGCGCCCTATTATTGCAGCCCTTGACGGTGAAGGGGCCCGCGTCGTCGAAGAAGCTGGCGCCGGTTGGACAGGCCCTGCAGAAGATTACGCGGTCTTGGCAAAAAACGTGTTAAAAGCATACCATACATCGGCTGATGATCGCGGACAAATGGCGTTGAGGGGGAGACATTATTTTGAAAAGAATTTTGAATCCAGCACACTCTTGGATCGTCTGGAAGGCTGGCTGTACGAATTAGCGGGGAGGATATCTCAATGATACGTCTTGTCATCCTGGGTGGTACCGGTATGCTGGGACATTCTTTATGGGAGCGTCTTTCCATGCGATTCTCTGAAACGTATGTCACCATTCGCCAGCGGATAGAGAATTACGAACCGGGTTGCCTGTTCAAACGTGGTCAGATTATCGATCGCATGGACGTTTTGGATTTCAGTGCGTTGGAGAGTGCCTTCAAAGCCATCAAACCGAATGTCGTTCTGAACTGTATTGGCATAACGAAAAGGAAAGAAATACCGCAGAATCCCGTCCCCAGCATCCTTTTGAACGCGGCGTTCCCGCATCAACTGGCAGCACTGGCAGCCGGCGTGAACGCGAAATTGATTCATTTCAGTACGGATTGCGTGTTTGACGGAAGGACAGGTCGATATGCGGATGACGCGTTGACGGATGCTGTTGATTTATATGGACGGACCAAGGCGCTGGGTGAGGTCACCGGGCGCAATGTTCTGACGCTAAGGTCCTCTTTTATCGGACGGGAAATGGGCCGGGGCACCGAACTGCTTGAGTGGTTTCTTTCCCAGTCGGGCGTTGTGCACGGATTTAAGAATGCGATCTACACGGGGTTAACGACACCGGAGTTATGCCGTGTTGTGGAGAAATTGCTGGTTGATCATCCACAAGCCACCGGGCTTTACAATATCTCTAGCGATCCGATCAGCAAGTTCGATTTGCTGCGGCTCATCGGCAAGAAGATGCACCCACGCGCAAAAGTGGTCCCGGATGAATCGTTTCACTGCGACCGCAGTCTTAATTCGGGAAGATTTCGCAGAGATTTTGATTACACGCCTCCGACGTGGCAGGATATGGTGGAGGAATTAAGTAAAGCGCAAGGAGAATGAAAGATCATGCTGACAAAAGTCATGACCATCGTGGGTACCCGCCCTGAGATCATAAAACTCTGCCGGGTAATGAGCGAGCTGGATATTCATACGCGGCATATTCTGGTCCACACGGGTCAGAATTACGATTATGAATTAAATGAGATTTTTTTCCGGGATCTGGGCATCCGCAAACCGGACCATTTTCTGAATGCGGCGGGTCAGACCGTGGCCGAAACGATCGGCAACGTCATTGCCCGATCCGACGCCCTGATGGCCGAGGTTCAGCCTGACGCTGTCTTGCTGTATGGCGACACCAACAGTTGTCTATCCGTCATTTCAGCCAAACGGCGCAAAATTCCCGTCTTCCATATGGAAGCCGGGAATCGAAGTTTCGATCAGCGGGTTCCTGAAGAAATAAATCGAAAGATCGTTGACCACTTAAGCGATATCAACATGCCTTTAACGGAGCATGCCCGACGTTATCTGCTGGCCGAGGGGCTGAGACCTGAAACGGTCATCAAAACCGGATCGCCGATGAAGGAAGTGCTTTCTTTTTATATGACGAAAATTAACGAATCCGATGTTCTTGAAAGATTAAACGTTCAGCCGGAAAAGTATTTTGTTGTCAGCACGCATCGTGAAGAAAATGTTGACAACGATACAAACTTTCGAAATTTGCTGGCATCGCTGCAAAAAATTACCGCGTTTTATAAAATGCCGCTTATTGTCTCCACGCATCCCCGGACGCGAAAAAGGCTGGTGGAAATGCGCATTACCGAGTCAGGCCCGCTGATCCGGTTTTTAAAACCCCTGGGTTTCTTTGATTACGTGAAACTCCAGAAGCATGCCTTATGCGTTGTCTCCGACAGCGGAACTATTACAGAGGAATCGTCCATTCTTGACTTTCCTGCCGTGACGATCCGTCAGGCGCATGAGCGTCCTGAGGGAATGGATGAAGGTACTCTGATCATGTGTGGGCTCAAAGCGGAAAAAGTTCTGGAATCCATCGCCGTGGTGACCGCTCAATATTCGCGCCAGAAGCGGCAATTTTGTCTGATTCAGGATTATGATGTGGAAAATGTGTCGAAGAAGGTGTTGCGCATTATTCTGAGTTACATCGACTACATCAACAGGGTCGTATGGAAAAAACATCTCTGATGCAGATGTGGAATGCCCGTGTCTGACCCCAACAGATCCTTCGTTCTCGTTACCGGCGCCACGGGCGCCGTGGGGCCGCGTGTCGTGACGGCGCTTCTGGAAGCCGGGCATCGGGTGCGCACGCTGTCGCTGGACGCGCCGCTCCATGACGAATGGCCGGAAGGGGTGGACGAGCGCTTGGGCGATATCACCGATCCCGAAGCGGTTGCCGCCGCGATGGCGGGCGTCGAAGGCGTTGTTCATCTGGCTGCACTTCTGCATATCGTCAACCCGCCCCCGGAGTTGAAGCCCCGCTACGAGCGGATCAATGTCGGCGGAACGGCGACGGTTGTCGAAGCCGCCTGTCGGGCGAACGTTGAAAGGCTGGTCTTCTTCAGTACGATTGCCGTTTACGGTTCTTCCGATGGCGCTGTAATAACGGAGGAGTCGCCTTTGCAGCCCGACTCTTTCTATGCCCAGACAAAAGTAGAAGCGGAACGGATTGTTCTCTCGGCAAAACGCGCGGATGGCAAGCCTCTGGGAACAGTGCTACGTCTGGGCGCGGTCTATGGCACCCGAATCAAGGGCAATTACCGGCGGCTCCTGCTGTCGCTGGCGCGCGGACGCTTCATCCCGATTGGCGCGGGGACGAACCGGCGCACGCTGGTGTATGATAAAGACGCGGCGCGGGCGGCCGTGCTGGCCCTGCGCCATCCCGACTGCGCGGGCGAAGCTTTCAACATTACCGATGGGCGCTTTCACGAGATGAACACGATCATCGAAACGCTCTGCGGGGCGCTCGGCCGTCTAAAGCCCGGATGGTCGGTTCCGGTAGGTCCCGTTCGCTTCCTGGCGGGTATCATCGAGGACGCGGGCAGATTATTGGGGCGAACCGCGCCGATTGTGCGGGCGACGATTGACAAATACACGGAGGATGTGGCCGTGGATGGAAGCAGGTTCCAAACGCGGACGGGGTTTTCTCCAAAATACGATCTGGCTGCCGGCTGGCGGGAAACGGTGGCTGAAATGAAACAAACGGGTGAGCTATGATTCAGGATCCGACAGCCGTCTTCAATCAGCTCGTTTTGTGGGTCACGCAACACAGGATGGTTCTTTTGCTTGCGGCCTGCGCCGGTCTGGGGGCCGCGGGCGCTTGGTTCATCGCAGGCATTCCCTTCCGGGAACACCTGCTCGACACGCCCAACGAACGCAGTTCTCACACGGAACCGACGCCGCGGGGTGGGGGCGTGGGGATTCTCGCTGCCTTTATCGTGGCGGGGCTTACGCTCCGCATTCCGACCACTTTTCTATTTGCCGCGGTTTTCGTTTCCGCCGTCAGTTTTTACGGCGACTATTTCCGGCTTTCCGTAAAATTCCGTTTTCTGGCGCAACTGCTCGCTGCTCTGGTGTTTTTGTTCCCGATCCTACCTGCACTGAGCGCCCACTATGCTGCTTCCACCTTCGGCTTTTCTCCGTTCTTTTTTTTCCTGATCCTGCTGCTGATTGTCGTATTTATCATAGGCACGGCGAATTTTTACAATTTCATGGATGGCATCAACGGCATCGCGGGTTTGAGCGGTGCGATCGCCTTCGGTCTGCTGGGTGCCTATACGCTTTATTATGCTCCCCTGTATGGCTACCGGGAGCAGATGTCTCTGCTGTCTGTTTGCATCGCTCTTGCCTGCCTGGGGTATCTTCCTTTTAATTTCCCTCGGGCCAGGGTTTTTATGGGGGACGTGGGCAGTATTCTGCTGGGATTTGTATTTGCTGGGCTGGTGGTGATGCTGGCCCGCAATTATCAGGAGATGGCCTGCTTCGCCGCACTGCTCTTTCCTTTTTACGCGGATGAATTGACGACGATGGCCGTCCGGATTCAGGATCGTGAAAATCTTGTCCAGTCCCACCGCCGCCATCTGTATCAGTTGCTGGTCAACGAAGCAGGCGTGGCGCACGGGAAGGTGACATTGATCTACGGCGCGACGCAGTTGGCCGTCGGCGCGGGCGCGCTTTTTTTCAACGCTTACGGTACGCGGCCGGTCGTTCTTTTCCTGACGGCGTGTTTTATCGCCTTTGGTCTGGTCAGTCTGCTGGTTCGTGGTCAACTCAAGAAAGCGCGCCCCTGAAGGGCGCCTTAGGGAATGACGGCAGCTATAGCGGGCCTAAAGGCCCGCCCTACATTATTCCTCCCATAGCCTCTGGCCTCTAGCCTTTCTTTCCACTCATTGCTTTTTTGGGCTTACGATTCGGGCAACTGCTGCCAGCACCTGTTCGGGCGTTATGGCGGCCATGCATTCCCTGGTCGGACATTTCTTCAGCAGGCACGGACTGCAGGCGAGGTCCGCCCGGATGACGGTGTGGCCTTTGCCGTAAGGTCCTGTTCTTGCCGGATCGGTCGGTCCGAAAAGGGCGACCACCGGCGTTCCGACCGCCGCCGCCAGATGCATGGGGCCCGAATCCGTGGTGATGACGGCCCGGGCGCTTTTGTAGATTTCGGCCAGCACGGGCAGGCTGGTCT
>ERZ795031.1861-NODE-1861-length-21161-cov-5.870842_pt1 | contig 21161 bp, 15 predicted proteins | sample MGYA00375123_ERZ795031 | MGnify/ENA primary metagenome ERZ795031 (study PRJEB30166, sample SAMN05720159) | activated sludge metagenome | isolation source: anaerobic digester from wastewater treatment plant | place: USA | collected 2015-04-21 ...
CCACCGCATCCGAACCGTCCAGCACGGCCAGCAACTGCTGGTTCACCCCGCCCCATCGGTCTTCTTTGTGTTCTTGGTGTCTTCGTGGTGAACCTTTCCGGAGTTTTCACCACAAAGTCACAAAGGGCACAAAGAAGAAGGGGAAGAGAAGAAAGGGCGGGGCTTGATGGGGGGGCAGGCGGCATGGGCACGGCATCCGCCCGTCCACGCATTCCGCGTGCGCCCGAAGACAAGGCCGGCGGGACGCCGGCGCTACGGAGCCGTCCGCACGCCAAGAGGCTCCTCTCTGCGTTGAATCTTATTTCCCGCCGAAGACCTCGCGGAGGGCGTCGAGGTAGCCGGTGCCGTTCTTGGTGTCCGGCTCCAGGTAGCTGCCCTCGGTCCACTCGTTCCAGGCGTTGATGGTGAGGATGCGGCGGTCGGCGGGCTGGGTGTCGAGGAAGGCGCGGGCGCGGGTCAGCGCCTCCTTGAACGCGGCCGGGGTGTTCCCCACGACCACGGGGGTGTAGGGGTAGCCGCGGTTCTCGAAGACGTCGGACTGGGTGGTGCGCGGCGACGAGTCCCAGCCCATGCTCACGTTGGGGTAGTAGGGCACGGGCCAGCGCTTGACGAAATCCGGCCAGAGGGCGGCGGACTGCTCCATCCACGGCGCGTACTCGGCCGCCGGGAAGCCCTCGGGCACGACGTGGTGGATCCAGCAGTAGGACGTGACGGAGTCCATGCCGAGCTTGCCGAGCAGCTCCTCGGGGTCCTTCACCGTCCGCTCGCTCGGCAGCACCTGCACGCCCCACATGACGGCGTTCAGGTGCAGCTCGCCGACGCCCGCCTTCCGGGCGCGGTCGCGGAAGTCGTCCAGCGCGGCGCGGGTCGCCTCGACGCCGCCGAGCCCCTGGATGAGCGTCATCAGCTCGTAGACGGAGAAGTAGGGCTTGCCGTCAATGCGCCAGTAGTTGGGCTGGGAGAAGTAGGTCCGGATGATGTGGTCCGTGGCCTTCACGAAGGTCTCTTTGGTGACCGGGCCGGGGTTCAGCGTCACGGGCTTGATGCTGGACTTGGCGGGGAAGATCTCGATCCAGTCGTGGTTGGCCCACATGAGGGCGAACTTGATCCGGTCGCGGTTGGGCGCCTGGAGAAACCCCTTCTCCAGCCCGTCGCCGATGAAGAGCCCCGTGTCGTGCCAGTACCAGTCGTAGAGGAACACGTCCACCCCGCTGTCGGCGGCGGCGTCAATCTTCCGCGCCATGACCGCGGGGTCCGACTCGTCCTCGTGGCCCCACGCGGGCACCTTGGGCTGGTCGTGGCCGGGGAAGCGCGGCGTGGCCGCCTTCGCCAGGTTCCACTCGGTCCAGTCCTTCCCGTAGCGGGCGCTGTACACGGGGTTCGGGTGGTAGCTGGGGAAGTAGTAGACGGCGACCTCGTAGGCCTGGGCGGACAGGGCGCACAGCCCCGCGATCATCAGGACGGACCAATTGACGGCGTTCTTCATTTGAGCAGCTCCTTGGGCAGTCGGAATTCGACGTCCTCCTCGACCAGCGTGCGCTCCTCGACCTCGCAGGGGCCGAGGGCGCGCGCGTATTCGATGACCTCGGCGACCAGCCGCTCGGGCACGGACGCGCCCGAGGTCAGCAGCAGGTGCTCCACGCCGTCCAGCCACTCGGGCCGGATGGCGCCCGCGTCGGGGATGAGGTGGGCGGGCTTGCCCATGCCGCGGGCGATGTCGCGCAGGCGCTTGGAGTTGGCGCTTTCGGCGTCGCCCACGACCAGCACGAGGTCGGCCTCCGGCGAGAGGGCGACCACGGCGGCCTGGCGGTTGGACGTGGCGTAGCAGATGTCCTCGCGCGGCGGGGCCTGGATCTCCGGGAAGCGGCGCTTGAGGACCTCCACGATGGCGCGGCAGTCCTCGACGCTGAGGGTGGTCTGGGTGATGTAGGCGGTGTTGGCGGGGTCGGGCACGGCGACATGCTCGGCCTCCTCCAGCGTCTGCACGAGGAGGATGTGGTCCGGCGCCCAGCCCATGGTGCCCAGGGTCTCGTCGTGGCCCGCCTCGCCCACGAGGATGACCGTGCGGCCCTTGTCCGAGAAGCGGCGCGCCTCGTTGTGGACCTTCTCCACCAGCGGGCAGGTGGCGTCAATGACGTTCAGGCCGCGGCGCTTTGCGTGGGCCCAGCGGTCGGGGCCGACGCCGTGGGCGCTGAAGAGCACCAGCCCGCCCTCGGGCACCTCGTCCAGGTCGCGCACGAAGACGGCGCCCTTGCCCCGCAGCTCCTCCACCACGTGGGCGTTGTGGACGATGTGGTTGAGCACGTGCACCGGCGCGCCGTGGCGCTCCAGGGCCTGCTCCACGCTGCGGATCGCGCGGTCCACGCCCGCGCAGAACCCGCGCGGCCTCGCAACGACAATCTTCATGCGTCTCTCCCGGGGTTGGAGGCCCGCGGCGTCCGGTCAGGCCCGCGCCTCGTCGCGCAGGGCCAGCAGCTCCTTCATGACGTCGTACAGGCTATCCTGGTGGCCGCGCACGCCGAAGCTGTCGTGCAGGCGGCGGTACAGGCCGAAGAGCCGGTCGTAGACGGCGGCGTTCTCGGGAATCGGGGTGTAGACCCGGTCGTCCACCCGGACCATGGCGTCCGCAGCCGCCTCGAAGTCCGCGTGGCCGCCCGCCGCCGGCCCGGCGACCACCGCGCCCGCCATGGCCGCGCCCAGGGCGCAGGTCTGGCTGCTGGCGGAGACCTCCAGGGGCCGGTTCAGGACGTCGGCGTAAATCTGCATGAGCAGGGCGTTCTTGCCCGAGATGCCGCCGCAGTTGACCACGCGGTCCACGGCGACGCCGTACTCGATGAAGCGCTCCATGATGACGCGCGCGCCGAAGGCGGTCGCCTCGATGAGGGCGCGGTAGACCTCCTCCGGCTTCGTGTGGAGGGTCATGCCGACGAGGCCGCCCGTGAGCCGCTGGTCCACGAGCACCGTGCGGTTGCCGTTGTGCCAGTCGAGGGCGAGCAGGCCCGACGCGCCGGGGTTCATGGCCGCGGCCTTCGCCGTGAGGGTCTCGTGGGTGTCGCCCTCCGGGCGCATGCCGCCGACGAACCAGTTGAAGATGTCGCCCACGGCGGACTGGCCCGCCTCGAGGCCGAAGCAGCCGGGCAGGATGGACCCGGGCACGATGCCGCACAGGCCGGGGATGTCCTTCGTCATGGGGGCGACCATCATGTCGCAGCAGGAGGTGCCGATGATCTTCACCAGCACGCCCGGGCGGATGCCCGAGCCGACCGCGCCGAGATGCGCGTCGAAGGCGCCCATGGCCACCGGGATGTCCGCGTGCAGGCCGAGGCGCTGCGCCCAGCCCACCGTCAGCAGGCCCGCGCGGTCGCCCACGTCGTAGGCCGTGTCCGGCAGGGTCTTGCGGATGCGCGCCAGCGCCGGGTCCAGCGCCTCAATGAAGGCCGCGTCCGGATAGCCGCCCCACGACGGGTTGAACATGGCCTTGTGCCCCGCCGCGCACACGCAGCGCTTGAGCTGGGCCGGGTTGTCCGTCCCCGTGAGCAGGCCCGTCATCCAGTCGGCGTGCTCCACCCACGAGTGCGCGGCCTGGAAGACCTCAGGGGCCGTCCGCTTCATTTTGAGGAGCTTCGACCAGAACCACTCGGAGGAGTAGGCCCCGCCGCACTTCAGCAGGTACTGCGGGCGCAGCGCCGCCGCCAGCGCCGTGATCTCCGCCGCCTCCGCGTGGCCCGTGTGGTCCTTCCAGAGCCAGGCCATCGCGGCCGGGTTGTCCTCAAACTCCGGCTGGAACGCCAGCGGCACGCCCTGCGCGTCCACCGGCAGGGGCGTCGAGCCCGTCGTGTCCACGCCGATGCCGATCACCTGCTCCGGCGAGAAGCCGCCGCGCTCCGCCGCCTGCGCGAGCACGTCGCGCACCACCGCCACCGTGCCGTCCAGATAGTCCTTCGGGTGCTGCCGCGCCAGGTCGGGGTTCCGGTCGTCCAGGATGACGCCCTTCTCCCCCGAGGGGTAGTCGAAGACGCTGGTGGCGACCTCCTCGCCCGTGGCCGCGGCCACCAGCAGCGCCCGCACCGAGTTCGTCCCGAAATCCAGCCCGATGGTGTACCGCTCGCTCATGGTGTCTCTTCCCTTGGGTTGCCGCCGCGCGCTCCGCCGCGCCGCGAAAAAGCCCGCCCATTATACCCAAAACCGGGCCAGGGCGGGTGATAACACCCTGTGCTCGGCCGCCAGTCCTTGATGGCCCCGTTCTTTGACCGTCGAATCCCAGGGGGCACCGTGCTGATCGGGCTGATCCGATTGGCGCACCTGCGGTGGGCCGCGCACGGACACCCCGCAGCGAGCCATGGAGAGCCTCCCTTCGCAGCGCCCAATCAGAGGCAAAGGAACAAACAAATGGAGGTTGCAGGCAAGCGGGAGCGGATTTTGGACGGAATGCGGCACTCGGCCGGCACAGCCACCCCGCTGGCCGGTGGCAACTGCCGGGACGGCCACACCCACGAGCGCCGCACCGGCTCGCGCCTTGGAAAGCGCCGGCGACTCATACATCTCCAGGAACTCACCGCGCAGCCGTTCTGCCGTGGGGAGCCGCCCTCGAGCATGTCATCGGGGACGTGCCGCATCCCAGTAGACGGGCGAGCGGCCTGGGGCCTCAGGAGACTTCGGAGGAGGACGGCCCCGATGAGCGTGCCCGGAATCCATGGTGGTCCCCGCTGATTGGGCGCATTGCCCCTGCCAGGAACAGCAGCACACCCGCAATGGGGCGTGCGGGGGCAAGGGCCAGCGCCGCCCGCCAGGCCGGACGCCCCATGGACGCCCCGCCGTCGGAACGGCGCTGAAACCCCTCCCCGCGCGGCGGCGCATCCCAGAGCGGCCTACAACCCCGGCCACCCGGCAGCGCCGCCGCGCACAGGGATTCCCCTCGTGTGCTTCGCAACCCGCCGGAGATGTTCCGGACCTTCCGGCACCGTGCGCGTTTCCCGCAAACACCCGCTGTTCCGGTCCGGCCTCCTGCTGACCCCGCAGCCCGCCGCGCCCCCCGGCGCGGCCTTTGCACTATTGGAGTCCCGCACGGCGCGATTCCTTACACGCGGCCCCGGAAAAAAAACACAACGGCGTCCCCTCCGCCGCCGCGCGCGCGGTGCGCACGCGCGCCCCAAAGGGAGCCCCCTGTCTGGAGGGCGCGCGGCACACCTCGGCAACGCCGTCCACCGGACGCACATGCGGGACGCGGCTCCCCGTGTCCGGCTCGTCGGGCATCATGACCGAGCTTTCCCCCAGGGTCAGGCGCAGCTCTCCCGCAATCCGCTCCGCCGCCAGCCGCCCCCCGCACCACCGGCCCGAGGCTTCCCGGGCGGCCTTCAGCGCCTCAACGGGCGTTTCCGCCGCGCGCGCCTTCATGAAGACATGCAGCAGCAGCCGGGTGTCGTTCCGTGCGGGGAGGTCCAGCATCCTGCGGCAGAGCCGCATGTAGCCGAACTCGCAGCGGTGGGGATAGGCGAGGCTGAACTCCTCCTCCTCCGGCCAGCCGCGGCGCCGCCGCAGCGTCTCCAGGGCGGTGTCCGGATCGTCCAGCGCCGCATCCACCTCCCGCTGGGCCGCCACCACCGACGCGACATACCTCCTCCCGCACCAGGCGTATTTCAGGGCGCCCTCGGCCAGCCCGCATGCCAGATAGGCCCTGCGGGGAAGCGGCGGGCACACATCGGACAGCAGCCGGGGCATCACCTGCGTGTCCACATGGTCCCACATGACCGCGCCCAGCCATCCCGGAAGCAGGCGCGGCCGGCCCACCAGGTCGTAGCGCTGCCGCATGAACGCCATCCGCAGCCACCGCCGGCTGCGCGCCGGGTCCTGCAGGGCCGGTTCGGGAAGACTCTCCAGGAAAGTCCGGGCCTGGTCGCAGGTGACCCGCCGCAGGTCAAAGACGGGCGGTTCCCCCGTCTTTCCAGTCAGACCGAGCCACCCCAGCACCGCGGGGGACGCGTCGTTGTGCAGGAAATCCAGGTAGTCCGGCTCCACATGGAAGCGCCGGTCATAGCGCATCACCCGGATGAGCCGTCCGACGGCGTCGCCCCGCGCCGCCGCCCCCACCACCGCGTCGGCGGCCATCAGGTACAGCGCGTGCTCCGTGACGCTGGTCATGCGCGGCAGGATGGTGTCCTCGCCGGGCGAGGTGTGCGCGGCCACCTCCTCCACCGGCGGCCAGGGCAGCGGCCCCCCGGCAAGCAGCGTGTCCAGCGCCTCCAGGTTTTGCCGGCACTCCTCAAGCTGGTGCAGATGCAGGAGGGGCCTCTCCAGCAGGCACCCGCGCGGGTTCGTCACCCATCCGGTGGACACTTTACGGTAAGTGCGGGGCTCGCCGGAGTCAAACGCCGCCGCCGCCCCCCGCTGGAACTCCCGCCACGCCTCCATGCGCGGATCGGCGTGGATGTCCGGATGCTTCCAGTGCAGCCACACCCAGAAATCCGCGTCCCGGAGGGGGTGGGAGAAGGCCGCCGCAAACGGGTCCGGCGGCGGCGGCGCGTCCGGGTCCGCCGGCCGGTCCACCGGAAGCTCCGCGTTCCATCGCGCCATCTCCTCCGGCGTGGCCGCCGGGCGGAAAAGCCCCACGCACGCCACCGCCCCCCAGAGCGCCGAAACCGCCGCAAGCGCCATTATTGCGGACAGCCCCCGCCGCACCAGCGGGAGAAGCCGGCCCCGGCCCCGCGCGCGCCTCCATTCCCCGCCGCGCATTTCTGGAACTGCGTCCTGCATCCTGTCCTGCATGCCCACCTGTGAGAATCTCCCGGGTTGCTCCCGCCCCGGGACCGGTTTTCCGGACGCCGCGCACCGCGCACCGCGCCGTGTCCCCCGCCACCGCCCCGTGGGCTTCCCCCTAAGAGAGTCCCGACAGCCGCCCTTTCTTACAGCACCCCGCATCAGGGACCGGCGGAACCGTCACGCGCCCGCGCTCCGCGCGGGAAAAGGGTAAAGGACAACAGGGCAAAGGGCAACAGGGACACAGCACAAAGCGCTACGGAGTTCGCAACAACCGAAACCCGAAGCTCACGAACCGGCAGTCCGGAACGCTGAAGCCACGAAAAGCGGCGCGGCAGAATCCCGGCTGAATGCTCCATGAACCGCCGCGCAGCACCCGGTATGGGTATTTCTGCTTTGGCCCAAACCATCCCGCCTCCATTTGCGGGGTGTCCCAGGCAGTGCCATCCGCCGGAGACCCTTGATAACTGTCGTGAAACCAGTCCTGGCACCATTCCCACACGTTGCCGTGCATGTCGTGCAGCCCCCAGGGATTCGCGGGAAAGCTGCCCGCCGGGGTTGTCTTCTCCCGATAGAGGCCCTTCTTGCCCGGCCCGTAGGTGTAATTGCCATCGTAGTTGGCCTGGTCGGTCGAGATCGTTTCCCCGAAGTGGAAGGGGGTGATGGTGCCCGCCCGGCAGGCGTATTCCCACGCCGCCTCGCTTGGAAGGGAATACACCCCCTCCCCCAGGAGGTTCAGTCGCGCGAGATACTCCTGGCAGTCGTCCCAGGACACCGTTTCCACGGGAAGACGGTCGTCTCCGGTGAATCGGGAGGGGTTGCTCCCCATGACCCTCTTCCACTCCGCCTGTGTCACCGCGTATTTGCCCATCCAGAAACCCCGGGCAAAGGTCACCAGGTGCTGAGGCCCCTCGTTGCTCGCCCGCCCCGGCTCCGCCCCCGGGCTGCCCATCATGAATTTGCCCGGCGGGCACCAGCAGAATTCGATGCCCGCGAAGCTGCGCTCCTCTCCGGGGGCGGGTTCGGAGGCGCGTTTCGGGGGCGACGGGGCGGGGGCCTCCCTCTTCTCCGGCGGGCACACGCGCCCGCTGAGTTCGGGGACTTGGCCCGCGGGAAGCCAGGTGTCCATGCCCGGCCGCCACACCTCCGTCTCGGTGGTGATGCGCGCGGTCAGTTCGTCCAGCGGCACGGGCCCCGCCGTGCGGTCGCCATCGGCGTAGTGCCATCCGGGCGCTTCCCGGCGCGGGGCCGCGGCGGCCGGCCGGTGCCTCCTCGCCGGCGGCACGGCGCCGGGTTCCGGCGCCCCGCCCGCCGCCGGGGCCGCCCCCAGCACCTCGAACACCCGGCCCACGAGGCTGCGCACATGGCCCGCCAGGGGCGGCGTGAGCGCGTCGAGCCAGTGCTTGTTGACCAGATGGAATTTCAGGTCCCCCTCGGGTGAGACATTCTCCACCCGGAACGGGATCAGCGGTAGACGGACGTTCGAGGCCAGGGTGACCTCCTGCTGCACGAACTCCGAGGTGTTGGCATTGTTGGAAAACACCAGCACCATCAGCCGACTCGCCTCAATGGCCGGGGGGATGTGCGCCGGCCACTTGCCCCCGGCGGGGATGTCGCGCGGGGCGATCCAGCAGCGGACCCCCTCGGCCTCCAGAAAGTGGCAGATCGTGTCCGCCGTCGCCTTGTCTGGCGTTGCGTAGCTAATGAACACGTCGTGTTGGGCGTCCATGACCGTCATGCTCCTTTCTCATTTCACCGGCGCGCCGCAGGCGGTGCAGAATTTGGCGCCGGGGCCGAGGGGCGCGCCGCACTGGGCGCAGAAGGAGCCCCTGTCGGCGCCGGCGGCGGGGGGGGCGGCTTCGGGGCAGCGGCGCCGGATGGCTTCGGCGATGAGGGCCATGACCCTGTCGTCGAGCTTGGACTGCTGGATGAGCCCCCAAATCTGGGTGAGGAGGACGGGCCAGGCGACGAAGAGCATGACCACCGTGGGGAGGGCCTGCTGGCCGAAGATGCCGACGGAGGCCTCGGCGAAAACCAGGCCGGGGGCGCGGGGGCTGAGGCCGAGTTTGAGGGCGGTCTTGAGGCCGAGGACGGTCTTGAACATGCCGCCGCGGGTGACGGAGATGTCCCAGCCGCCGCCCATGAGGGTCTGGCCCTGGACCTCGTAGCCCTGTTCGCGGAGGGCGGCCATCACGTCGTCGGCGACGGCGCCGATCTTGTCGTGGGGAAGGGAAAACTGGCGGGTACTGTTGAAAACGCCCATGGGGAACTCCTTCGTGCGCCTAGCGGCGGCTGTTTTCCTGGAACGCGTGGCACTGGTTTGCGGTGTAGAGGACGGCCATTTCGGCGAGCAGGTCCCACACAAGGGCCCGCTGCTCCGGGGCGAGGGCGGTTTCGGCGCGCCGGAGCAGGTCCACCACGAGGGCGGACTGCGCGGCGAGCTCCCCGTCGGTGACGACGCCGTCGGCGAGGATGTTCTTCAGGGTGGGCCGTTCGGCGGCGACCTCGTCGAGGCGGAACAGGCCGGTTTCGGGGTCAAACCAGGTTTCCATGGGGGCTCCTTTCAAGGTTGGGCTGCGGTGCCGCAGTGCTGGCAAAACTTCCATTCCGGCTGCCGGTAGGCGCCGCATTGGGCACAGCGCCGGGCGTTCTCATTCTCGACCAGGGCGTGTGCGAGGCCGTCAAACCCGGGCCGGCCGGCCCAGTCGCGTATCTCGCGGACGCGCACGGCCGCGAAGGGGTGGGCCTGGGCCATGACGGCCCATCCCTGCAGCATGCCGTCCCAGGGGGAGGACAGCATTTCGTCGTAGGCGTCGGCCTGGGCGGCGTAGGCGTCTATGTTAACGCCGCCGGTGACGGATTTGGGGCCGCCGGACAGGCGGACCATGGTGCCGACGACGGGGGGGGCGCCGCCCAGGACGGCCGCGGCGGCGCGGTCGGCGGAAAGCTCGCTGCGCCGCTGCCAGTAGAGGAGGGCGAGCTGCATGGGCAGGGTGAACATGGAGGTGAGGGCGGAGAAGGAGGCCCCCTGGAGCAGCAGCGCCGCCATGGTGTGGTAGAGCACATGGCGGCAGGCGACGTGGCCGCACTCGTGCGCGAGGACCGCGTCGAACTCCTCCTGGTCAAGATACTCGACCAGTCCGGAGGTCACGGTGAGGAAAGTCCGCGTGTCGCCGGTGGTGTGGGCGTTCGGCGCGGGGTTCATCTCCAGATAGAATTCGGGCTCGGCGATTCCCAGCCGCGCGCACAGCGGCGGCAGCCGGTGGTACAGATGCGGAAGCTGGTCCGGCCCGAGCCGGATCTTGCCCGCCATGCTGGTCCCGTGCTCGTACCGCTCCACCCCCACCTTGAGAAAGGCCTTCACCGCCGCCGAAAACCCCGGCACCGCCTCCAACTGCCGCCGCGCCCGCTCATCCTCCGGGTGAATGAACGCGCGAACCACGTCCGTTGTCTCCATGCAAACCTCCTTTCGGCCGGGCGCGCCGGCTCACTCGGCCGCCTCCCGGGTCAGAGGCCCGCCTTCACAACCGCGAGACGGCTCACTCGGCCGCCTCCCCGTCACTGTCTGCCGTCACCTCGTCCAGCCATTTGAGAAACGCCTTCCACAGGGCGCGGTGCTCGCCGGAGGGCATTGGTCTGTCCATTACGCGAATGCCTATCATTCCGGCGGGAAGGGTGAAGGACTTGAACTCCTCCCCGTCCCAGACAACCACGCGCTTTTCGTCGGCGACAGCACCATCCATGGCGCTCTCGAATTTTTTCATTTCAGGGTCATCGACCAAGTCCGACAGGCTCCAGTCCTGATAGACCATCACCAGGTCGCACTTCTTGATTCCAGCCTTCTGGGCGGCCCCCCCGTCCACCACCTCCGCGATGAAGGGCACCCTCATCTCCCTGTCCGACAGCCCCTGGGATGCTGACTCGTTTGATTCGCCCTCTTCGTCATAGGAGTACTCCGTCTGCACGCACTCCTCATGGCTCTCGCAGGGTTTCCCGTCCAGACCAAAATAGGTCCGCTCCACCTCGTTACCTCTATCGTCGTAGGTCAAGGACACCCCATGACACCCAGCCTTGGTAAGATATGGAGCTCCATCGGCTCCGAACCAGGTCTCGCGGGTGACCTTGTCTCCGGCCCCATATTCCTTGCGCACTGTGGCATAACCGTCGGACAGCGCTGCCGGCTTCCCGTCCAGACCCAAATAGGTGCGTTCTGTTTCGTTCCCCTGGTCATCATAGGCGGCCGACACGCCGTGATACCCCTCCTCATACAGGCACGGCTCCCCGTCGGTGTCAAAATAGGTCTCGCGGGTGACCTTGCCATTGGGACCATACTCCTGGCGCACGATGGCAAGACCGTCGGACAACGCAAGCGGCTTTCCATCCAGACCGATAAGAGTTGTTTCCTTGTTCCCCCGGTCATCATAGACCATCGACATGCCGTGGAACCCGTTCTCATTCAGGCACGGCTTCCCGTCAACGTTAAAATAGGTCTCGCGGATGACCCTGCCATTGGGACCATACTCCCTGCGCACCGTGGCATAACCGGACAGTGCCACCGGCTTCCCGTCCACCCCAAGATAGGTGCACTCCAGTTCATTTCCCAGGTGGTCATACACGAACACCCGACCGTGGTTTCCATCCTTGTGAAGACACGGCTGGCCATCCGGTGCATAGTAGGTGATACGCACGGCATTCCCCAGCGCGTCGCGTTGAATCACCCATTTGTGCGTCCCGTCGCTGGAGTCCTCCACCGGAAGATCCTTGTCATCGTAGTAGGAGAACCCAATCGCACGCCCCTGAGCGTCCCGGGCCACGCGGGAGGTGGCATACCCGTTCGCCAGGGCCACCGGCTCTCCCTCCACATTCAGAAAGGTCCGCTCGATCTCCCTTCCGGAATCGTCGTACTTGACGCGATATCCATGATTCCCCTCTCTGTGAAGGCATGGAGAGCCGTCAGGCGCATAATAGGTGCAGAGGAGAACGCGCTTCCCCTCCGCATCGTATTCCTGACGCACAGTGGCATACCTGTCGCCCAACGACACCGGCTCTCCGTGAAGTCCGAAATAGGTGCGCTCGACTTCATTTCCCTGAAGATTGTGCAGCGCCTTCCATCCATGGTTTCCTTCTTTGTGAAGGCACCGGGAACCGTCCGCGCCATAGTATGTCCTCCGGACAACATTGCCATTCTGGTCGCATTCGCTCCGAACAGTGGCATAGCCGTCGGAAAGGGACACCGGACTGCCGTCCAAGCCGAGGAACGTTTTTCTGGTTTCGTTTCCAGCACTGTCATGCTCGGCCTCCCACCCGTGGTTGCCCTCCTTGTGCAGGCACGGCTTCCCGTCGGGTCCGTAGTATGTCTCGCGCGCCTGGTATCCCTGGCTGTCATATTCCCTGCATGTCCTGTGCGTTCCGGTTGTGTTGTCCACAGCAGGCTCTCCGCCCGTGCCAAAGCAGGCCCATTCTTTCAGGCGCCCCCCCTCCCAGACTTGCCTGCTCGTCGCGTATCCTGACGATATGTTTACGGGGCTGCCGTCCTTGTCAAAGTAGGTGCGGACGGTCTCGTTTCCCTCCGGATCATACTCAGCCTTCCAGCCGTGACTGCCGTCCGCATACAGGCAGGGCGCGCCATCCGGGCCAAAATACGCCATGCGGGTGATGTTTCCATCAGGGTCCTTTTCCATGCGCACTTCGGCGAATCCCCCGGCAACAACCACCGGCGCCCCATCCACCCCTTGGTAGGATTCGCTGCTAACGGCCCCATGCTCATCATAGGAGCGCCGTATGCAATGATGCCCCTGCCGGTGAAAGCATGGGGAGCCATTCCTATAATAATATCCAGACTCAACATTACCCCACCGGTCATAGGAATAGCGCACTTCCGAGTATCCATCCACGACGGGCATCGGCTCCCCGTCCACCCCCACGGAGACGCCGCGTCGCACGTCCCCGTTGTCGTCGTACTCGAAGGTCATCCCCGAATTCCCCGCGCGGTCAATCATGTTCACGTAGCGGCCGTCCTGCTCGGACCACTTCTTCGAAAAGAGCGAGGCTTCGCGGCCCTCCGCGTCATGGGTGTACTCCCTGGCCCAGGCGCCGTCCACCCCGGCGACGCGGTTTCCCACGGAATCCCGGTACTCGATCAGCCGCTCCAGGCCCTCTTTTTCCGGATCTGTGTCGTAGGTGATTTCTATGTATTCGGCAAGGTCTTTGCGCTGCTTCTGGGGATACCCTTTCGCGTCCACAAAATGGACGCAGGCCCGCCGTTTCCACTCCGGAAGCCCGGAGGTGTCGGCGCGGGCGTCGTCCGCCTTGGAGGGGGCGTACACCAGTCCCCACACAATGTCCCCTTTGCGGTCCTTTCCCACCTCATGCACGGGCCGCCCGTCCTCTCCCGTCACGAATTCCCACTGGCACACCTTCGCCAAATCCTCCGCCCCCACCGCGCCGCGGACCGTGTCGGAACCCGAAGTGAAGCAGGTCTTGGAGGCGTCATCCTCCTCGTGCGACTCTCCGTAGGACCAGAGGTAGGTGGTGAGCCCGTGCTCGACGGTCGGTCTGAGGCGCCCGTTGACCGCCACCATCTTCTTGACCGGCGCGTCGGCGATGGAGGGGAAAGCCCCCTCCCACACGATGTCCCAGAGCCCGTTTGTGGTCATCTGGAACGAGACGTTTCTGTGCCTCACCTCCTCCATTTTGAGCGGCCGCAGACCGACCGGAAGCCCGTAGACTTTCTTCCAGGAACGGTAATACCGCTGGTGCTCCTTGAAAAATCCGTACCACACGCCCGCGCACACGGCGGCCACGGCGGCCATCAGGAAGACGGAGAACCCCACAGCCCGCCGGGCGCGAAGGCGCTGACGGTCCCGCTCCCTGCGCAATTCCTCCATCTCCGCCCGCTGGCGCTCCAGCGCGAGGGTGGCCTTCCTGCGGTCACGGCTCTCCCGGGCGAGTCCGGTCAGGATGTCATGGCTGAACTCAATCCACCGGAGGCCGTCCCGGTACTCATGTCTGAGAAGCCGCAACCGGACAAGCTCGCCAACTTCCGCCGCAGGGATGCCCGCCTGCTCAACATCGTCCAGCGCCTTGGCGCACCGGTAGCCCGATCCGGTCAGGAGATTGTCCTCCACATACTGGCGGGTCCTCTCTGAGACGCTCCCCATGGACTCGCTGTAGAAGGACTGGAGAATGTCCTGCCGCGATCCCTCCACCTGCTCCATGGATATCCGGTCCGAGCCGTTTTGCCGCCGCTGGTGATCCAGCCGGGCGCAGAACAGGGAAAGCAGGGGGGGCTCCACGGTGACGGGTCTCGCGCCCGCCTTTCCCGCCGCATCCCCGCCGGACACCGCCGTGACAATGGCCCGCGCAACCGCCTCGTCCACAATGCCCTTTCCGGGCATCAGAACGGCCTCCAGGGCCTGCTCCGCGGTCATGGGCTGAACGCTGACCCGGTTTCTGCGGAACACCGTCCACTCCACCGTGATCTCCTCCAGCCGGGCGAGAAAGTCCTCGCGCAGCGACAGGACGACCCGGTAGCTCTGGGAGTCGCTGGGATAGCCCAGGCGTCCGCCGGTCGCGCTGAGGGCGGCCGCCAGGCTTTCGGGGACCGTGTTCGAGCACAGGTCCCCCAACTCCGTTATGAAGGAGCCCGCGTCGGAGCGGGCCGCGCCCAGGGTGAACAGCTCCTCAAACTGGTCCAAGACGAGGACCGGTTTGGCCAGGCGGTTTCGTCCGTCCCAGAACTCGTGGCGGTGAAACCATGACCACAGGGTCTCCGGACACTGCTCGGCGTTTTCGCCCACCGGCTCCGCCTCCACCTGGGCCGCGCAGAGCGCCTCCCGAACCCCCGCCAAAACCTGGTCCCGGTAGGGGGGGGCCGACTCGGCATGCGAAAACCTCAAATACACGGGGATCATGGTTTCTTCCCGCATCCGGGGAAACACGCCCGCGCGAAGCAGGGAGGTCTTCCCCGCGCCTGACGGCCCGTAGACAGTGGTATGCAGATTGTCCCGGACCGCCTCAACAAGCCGGGACACCTCCGCTGACCGGCCGAAGAACCGCCCTGCGTCCCCCTCCTGATAGGGTTCAAGGCCCAGCCACGGCCCCTGATGGCCCCGCGCCTCGGAATTGCGCTCAACACGGGTCTGTTCGGTGCTCATCGTGCAGTCTCCTCACTGCGCCGCAGCTGGCGCACGCACTCCCGGCAGCGTTTGATGAAATGTTCAGAAAGCACCCCCGCCTCCGCGCGCTCCCAGTGGCAGTCCACAATCTCCGCCCGGATGTGCGGGTGCGGCCTGGTATCGTCAATGACCACCGGCTGAATGAAGGGGTATATCGGCGTCCGCATGACGGCGCTCTGGATCGCCCGGTCCCACTCCATCCGGAAGAACCGTTCATAGTTGTCCAGTGTGAGGACGTTCCTTGAGATGACCGGGAGGAAGACGGAGCTGTTCTCAATGTTGTTGAAGATGATGCGTTTGTAGTCCTCCCCCGACTCCAGCTTCTTCTTGTCAAGCCAGACATCGAGTCCGGCCTTTTCCAGCTGGCGCTGGATGGCCCGCGCGGCCTCGGCGTCCTCGCTGGCGTAGCTGATGAACACGGATCCCTTGGCAAACTCCGCGACGGACACGCTCGCCGGGCCGCGGGATTCCCTCTCCTTCTCCCCGTCGTACTGTCCGCGGAAGTCCCGCCACCTCTGGGACAGCTCGTCAATGAACTCGAGCGCGCCGCCGGCGTTGTAGACATGGCCGTGGCACCGTGACAGGAACAGGGTCAGTTCCTCGTCGTGCCTCGTCTGCTCGTCTGCCAGCACCTGGCGCCGCCCGCCGCCCTCCCTTTCATCCCGCGCGAAGAGGGCGTCCCCTTTAAGCGCGTAGAGGAAAAAACGGGACAGCCAGTTCTGAAAACTGCATCCGAGCACCATGAGGTACTTGTCCCGCAGGTGGGAGGCAAGGCGCTTGGGACGCCGGTCGGTGTCCTGCCAAAGGCATCCGAAATCGAGAAGCTCCTCCTCCGTCGTCACATAGGCCAAAGTGTTGCTGGCCTTCCCGAACACGTGGTAGACGGCCGGCGGCCCCTCTCCGAAATCCGCCGGGAGATCATCCGTCTTGCCGTCCTTTCGGAAAGACAGCTCAAGGGGCGCCTCCGCCCCCTCCCGCCGCGCCGCTTTCAGCGCGTCATGCATCAGGCTGTCAAAGGTGGTGCTGATGAAAAGGCGGAACCCCTCTATCTCCGCAAGCTGCCGCAGCGGCTTTGGCGCGGCGCATTTCAAGTCCCGCAGTATGCTCCAGACGACGTAGTACACATCCGCCCGCATGCTGCCCGGCCGGGCCATGTAGTGCGTGACCACATCCCCGAGATCGTCATCCGCCGACAGGGGGGTTTCCATGTCCAGTTCCAGCGCCAGCCGCTCCGCCACATGCCGGTAGAGGTTCACGTCCCTGCCGTCCACCTCCACAGAGAGCAGCTCCGGCCCGATCACCGGAACCACCGCCCCCTTGGCGATGCTCAGCATGAGCTGCCCCCACTGGTAGTTCTTGAATTCCGCGCTCAATCCCGCCTGTCTCATCCGATTGTCCTCCTTTCAGAACCGATGGAAACGCAACCCCGTTTGCACGGGGAAAACACTTCGCCCATTTCCGGCCACCGCCTGCGCGCGCCGCGTTTTTTGCCGCGGCGCGCCCGGCTTCTGCCCGCGACAGTGGGGGGGCTCACCGGCATTCCCTCCCCTCTCCCGCGACGCGCCATCCCTCCGACATGAGGCCGTGTCGCGCACAGCCTTCGCGGCGCGGCCCCATGGAAATGCACTCCAAGGACACTTTGGACCCCTCTCTTGGATCGCTTCTCAACACCGCCCCCCGCGCGCGCGCCGCCCTGATCACAGAAGCCGTGCCGCCGGGGGGGCCGTCCATGGAACCATTCCAAAGCGCAAGCAGCGTGTCCGCACTTCCCAGCAACGCACGCCCGAGGACGGCGTAACATTCGGGCCTTGGGACCGCCCTCTCCGGCACCCAGACCCGCCGCGCCTTCCCCAAGCGCCGCCTGAACCCGTCGCCGTCGGCGCCGGGGGCAAAATCCTTCTCGTACTCTTCGGGGGGCAATGGCAGAACGGCGTCCACGGGAATTCCCTTTCCGACGGCGATGTCAAACACCAGGGAATCGGCGCCGACGGCCAGGGCGTTGAGCATGCATAGGCGGGGCGCGCCGCCGGCGCGCAGGCACAGGCCGTCCAGAACCCCGGCCACCCGCAGGCGCAGATCGGGAATCAGCACCGGATCAATGCGCCGGTGCCCCGTGACGGCGACGACCACATTGGGCCGCTCCTCCATGACATGCTCCCCCATCGGCCGCTAGTCCCTTTCGGTCCCGGAAAGGGGGGTGAGGTCAAGCCCATACCCCTCGCGGAGCAGTTCGGGCAGGTTCCTGGCGGCGTCCCGGTCGTACTCCTTGGTGGGCTCGTCCAGCTCCGCGTAGGGGATCAGGTCGTTATGAAGGAGGTTCTTGTCGTCCCGGACGGCGCTGTGGGCCCATCCGGCGAGGGTGCGCTCCGCCACCCACCGGTCATGCTCCATCTCCGCGAGGCGCTCGATCTCGCCCGCCGTGAACACGTGAAGGGGGCGTTCCGGCCGGGCGGGGACGAGCCCGTATCCCATCGCCTCGACCTTCACGGAGATCATGTCCGCCTGGCACATGTTGGACAGGCGGAATTTCACGGGAAGCTCCTCCCAGGGGACCTGGCTTTTGCCGGGGACAAAGGGCCTCCCCGCGGCCTCGGCGTTTCGTCTGGCCTGCCTCAGGTAGTAGTCGTGAATCCTCCGGGCGATGCGCTCGCGCTCCTCGTTGAACTGCGCGCAATGGTCGAGCTGTCCGAAGAACCGAATCTCATCCCAAAGCTCGGCGTCCTCATGCTTGGTGCCGCGTATCAGCTCCGTCAGCCGGGAAAGCCCCGAGAAGGTCTCCTGGCGGACAAGCACGGGGATGTCGCGCATCAGCACCCCGCGCGGGAGCGACAGGGCCGTGGCCATGGCCGCGTCGGGGTTGGACAGGGTCACGGCCACCGTCATGGCACAGCGCTCATCCGCGGCGGCCTCCTCCATGCGCCCGCGGGCCACGTCGGATTCGGCGGGAAGGGCGAGAAACTCCAGGGAGAGGTCGGGCACGCGCTCCACGAAACAGTGGCTCCGAAACACGTCCCGCCACCAGTCGAGCTGGCTGTCTATGACCGTGATGCGCGTCTTCTGCCCGTTCGCAAAATGCGCGATCCGTGCGGTGTGCGCCGCAATGGCCTGGCCCATGAGCCCAAACCCCACAATGAAGAGGTGCACGTGGCGCCCGTTCTCGCGGGTAAAGGGTTTTCCATGGGTGAGGGAGAAGAAGGGCCGGGGCTGGCCCCGCATGGCCAGGGGACTCCAAAGCTGCCAGGCCCAGTTCTCAAAGAAGTTGAAGGGCCGCAGTTCCAGCCCGCCCCCCCCGCTGCGGGGAAGGTTGATCCGCTGGAACATCCCGTAGGAACGCAGGTTGGACAGGTGGATGTGGCACCGGACCGGACCGCGCCGCCCGTTTCCCCCGGCAACAATGTCCCCGATGTGCATCGCGGCCTCCATGTTTCGCGAGTCGCACGAGCAAACGGTCGTGCCGCCGAGCACGGCATGGTCATCCCGCACGTCCGGGTCCCCCAGGATGACGATCTCCCCGGCCTCCGCGGGATTGAGCCCCTCCAACTCCTGGGCGACGTCAAAAGACCCGTTTAGAATGAATATCCGGTGCTCCTCCCTTCCGAAGTCCGCCAGTTCGGCCTGCAGATGCCGGCGAATCTCCTGCGCGCCGCGCAGCGCAAGGATGACGATCTCCCCGCATCCGTGACGCAGAAGCTGGCCCACCACGGACACCCCCATGCGGTTCCACCCCAGGACAATGCCGTGGCCTCCGCTGAAGACATACCGCCGCTTGCCGTCGCGGATTCTGCCCACGTGCTCCTGGTAGCCGTTTACGAGAATGGTCAGGAAAAGCCCCGACATGAACACCCACCCGAGGAGCGTCACGAGGACCCCAAGCAGGGAGGGGCCGGCCATTGACTCCATGTCCTGCCCCATGTACCCGGAGTCCGTGGCATACAGAAACGCGTGCCAAAGCGCCCTGTCCCCCGGGTGACACACGGCCAGAACGAGGGCGCCGACGGCGATGATGCCCGCCAGAAGCGCGCCGAGATAAAGCAACTGCCGGTGGGTGGGTCCCGCGGCGCGGCGGTCAAAACACTTCCACGCCCGCGACACCTTTTCGCCCGCGCCCCCGCTCTTCCCGCTCATGTCATCCTCCTTTGCCCGCCTCTTACACCGGCGCGCGCCTCGCGGCCAGCAGGAAGAAATCGGAGTCGTCCCAAGCCTCCAAAAAGTCGCCAAGCGGCACCCTGCGGCATTGCCCCGTGCCCGCGGGGTCCACCAAGTCAACCATCGTCCTCCCCGCCTCCTCCTCCACCCCCCTCACCAGAACGCAATGATCCGGGATTCTCTGCACCAGGTCCTCCATCCGCTCCAGCCACCGCGCAAGCACCCCGCGCGCCGCCAGCTCCCCGGCATCCACCACCGCCAGCAGCTGGTATCCGGCCCCGAGGGCGTGGCGGAGAACCCCGGCGTGGGCGTGAAGGTAGCGCTCCACCCGCAGTCCCCGCGCCTCCAGCAGCCGTCCCAGGTGCCGCATCGGCGTGCCACTGCCCGGGACAAACCACCCCGCCGCCGCCGCCTCGCGGAGAAGTTCCGCCTCGTCCACCTCCATTCCGGCGCCCCGCAGAATGACCGCCTCGCACCGGAGAGCGCACAGGGTGTCCGCCATGTCCCGGGCGCTGGACAGGCCCGGCCCCCCCTCAGCCCCGGCCAGCACCGTCCTGTCCAACAGCAGGCGGGCCGCCTGATCCGCGTCAATCATTCCCGAAAAGAAGGCGGCCAGCCGCTCGTCGGCGCGCCGGTGCCGTCCGCCGCCCCCCCCCCCAAGACCCGCAAGACGCCGCGCTGCGTCCCCGGCCTCCGCACCGGTGACCCGGGGAAGTCTTCCCGCCCGGCCCACCCGCCGGATATCCTCCAGATCCTGGAGAACCCGCCTGCACGCGGGGCACCGGTCAAGATGCGCCCCGGCGCGGGCCCGCAGGCCGCCGTCCGCCGCCCCTTCCGCCAACAGGGCCATTTCCAGGTCTGTGAGGCACCTATTCATGGCGGCCATCCTCGTTCAGCAGGACCCTGAGCCTTGCGAGCGCCCGGGTGCAGCGCGTGTAGACACACGCCGTGGAAACGCCCAGCAGCCCGGCAACCTCCTCCGCGCTCCTCCCCTGAATCTTGTAGAGCAGCAGCACCCGACGGTCCTCCTCCCTCTCCAGCGCCATGACTGCGTCCATCATCTCGTCCACGGTCAACGTCCGGGCGCGGCGCACACCGGCGGGCCGGACAGACTCCTGATCCATTGGAGGCGCTTTCCAGTCAAGACCTTTCACCGCCCTGTCCAGTTTTTTCCATAGGAGGCGCGCCGCAATGACGGTGACATACGTCTCCAGGCGGCATGTCCCCCCCTCCGCGTTTCGCCCCCGGAAATCGCGCAGCGCCCTCCAGTCGTTGCCCCGAAGCGCGAGAAAGACCTCCCCCACGAGGTCGCCGGCCTCCATGCCCAGCATGGGGTACTTGTTCGTGACAAGATGCTTGAAAGCGGGCCCGCAACGGTCCACCAGCAACGCCGCCGCCCCGGCCTGATCCCCCTGGAGAATGGCCTCGACAAGCTCCCCGTCGCCAAGACTCCGGTACTTCTGGAGTTCCCCTGCCGTCATTTACATGATTAATCCCAGTACAACACCGCCGGCCCCCCCAAGCCTGCGCACCAGCCTGACTCAGACAAAAAACGCCCCCGCCCAGCTTCCCATTTCGCGTGTGACAATATACCAGTCGCGTCCGACATGTCAATAGGGCATGCGACCGCTGCCCGCCGGACCGAAGATTGCCCCAGGGTGTCCGTGTGCGCACGAGTCCTGCGGATTCCCGCCCGAAGCGCCGGCCAAATGAAAGGCGCCGTTCACCCATGGGATGAGGCGGTCCCAAGAGGCTCCGGCAGGAGATCACAGTGACAGCGCGCATCCCCGCCAAAGAGTGCGCTGCTCTCGGTGCGCTCCAAGATCCTTCCCCCCTCAGCAGCCTGCGAATGTTGGCCATGTCGGGACGGGTGACCCCGGACTCCCCCAGGGCGCCGAAGCCTTTCAGCACGGCCTGCGCGAAGGCCTTTCCGTCTGCGAGGTCCTCCATTGCGCGTTGGAGGTGCGCGGCCTTTGCCTTGTCGTGCCGGCCCAAGAGGAGAAGGGCCTGGCCGTGGTTGGTCTGAACCGTGGCAACAAAAGAAGAGGTGCAGTTGCTGGCCGTGCTGGACTCGTTGGATGCGGT
>ERZ795031.1866-NODE-1866-length-21117-cov-12.395594_pt1 | contig 21117 bp, 19 predicted proteins | sample MGYA00375123_ERZ795031 | MGnify/ENA primary metagenome ERZ795031 (study PRJEB30166, sample SAMN05720159) | activated sludge metagenome | isolation source: anaerobic digester from wastewater treatment plant | place: USA | collected 2015-04-21 ...
TTTCGAAACAGGCGTCGTTCATCCGCGCCCACTCGGCCTGGTTCATCGGCGCCCTGGCAATAGCGGCGGTGGCGCTGCCCTTTTTCATATCGGACTACTGGACAGACGTGTGCGTGTTCTGGGGCATCAACGTTCTGCTCGGCCTGTCGCTCAATATCATCGTGGGCGAGGTCGGGCTGTTCAACATGGGGCAGATGGCCTTCTTCGCCATTGGAGCGTATACTACGGCCATTCTCTCCGAGAGGTTCGGGATCAACCTGTGGTTGCTCATCCCCATAAGCGGCCTGATCGCAGCGGCGGCGGGCTACGTCCTCACAGGCCCGATCATCCATCTGCGAGGCGACTACCTCCTGATGGTGACTATCGGGCTGAATGAGATGATCCGCATCACCCTGATAAACAACCCGTTCGGGTTGACCGGCGGCCCTAACGGGCTGATAGTCCTGGACCAATTCCGGATATTCGGCCACGTAATACAGCGTCCCGCCGACTTCTACTACCTGGTGTGGGCAGCCGTTGCATTGCTCCTGTTCTGCCTGGGCCGCCTGCAGCGTTCGCGAGTGGGTCGCGCGTGGAACTACGTCCGGGAAGACCCCATCGCCGCCGAAGCCACAGGAGTCAATACGAGATGGGCCAAGACCTTAGCATTCACGCTGGGCGCAGGGATCGCCGGAGCGGCCGGAACCATATTCGCGGCCAAGATGATGGTGATTTCGCCTGACTCCTTCACCTTCATGGAATCGGTCATCCTGTTCTGCATAGTCATCCTGGGCGGCATGGGATCAATACCCGGGGTGATCCTGGCTTCCGGCGCAATGATGGTTCTGCCTGAGCTGTTGCGCAATTTCGCCCAGTACAGGATGCTCCTGTTCGGACTGGCCATGGCGGTCATGATGATCTTCCGCCCGCAGGGGTTGTGGCCCAGCCAACGGTGGATGACCCGTCTGAAAGAAGGTGACGGCGAATGAACCCGACACCGGACGCCCAGTTGCTATCGCTCGTGTCGGTATCGAAGAACTTCGGCGGGCTGCGGGCAGTCGATTCATTCGACCTGAATATTGCCAAAGACAGCATAACCAGCCTGATCGGGCCGAACGGGGCCGGCAAGACCACGGTGTTCAACCTGATAACCGGCATCTATCGACCGAATTCGGGCAGTATCACCTTCGGCGCGACGCCCCTCATCGGAATGCTCCCGCACCAGGTGGTGGAGACGGGCATCGCACGCACTTTCCAGACTCTCAGGCTGTTTGAGAACCTGACCTGCTTCGAGAACGTGCTTGCGGGGCAGCACTGCCGATGCAAGGCAGGCCTCCTGGCATGCGTTCTCAACACACGGGCCCGCAGGTCCGAGGAAGTGCGGGCACATAGCGAGGCAGAGCGCTGCCTGCGGCAGCTGCGCATCTGGCACCTCCGCGATGAGCTGGCCCGCAACCTCTCCTACGGCGACCGGCGCCGGCTCGAGATCGCCCGCGCCATGGCCTCCATTCCCGCGCTGCTCATACTGGATGAGCCGGCGGGGGGCCTTAACGAGCGTGAGTCCGACGAACTCATGGACATAATCCGCGAGATCCGCGATTCGGGGATCACTGTCTTCCTGATTGAACATGACATGCGCGTGGTCATGGGCATCTCCGACCACGTGGCCGTAATGGAGTATGGAAGGAAGATCAGCGAAGGCACGCCCGAGGCTGTCCAGAAGGACCCGGCAGTCATCGAGGCCTATCTGGGCACAGACGATGAAGACGACGAGGCAGAGGCCGAGGCGGACGCAGAGGCAGGTGAGTCGGTCCAATGAGTCTACTGGAACTGAAGGACGTAAGGATAGCTTACGGCAGCGTCGAAGCGGTGCACGGCATCAGCTTGGCAGTGGAGCGAGGTCAGATCGCCACCATTCTGGGCGCCAACGGCGCCGGCAAAACAACTACCCTGCGCGCCATATCGGGCCTCATACGGCCGAGATCTGGCTCCATCCTGCTGGGGGATGCCGACATATCCGAGATACCGGCGCACGAGATCGTGAACCGCGGAGTCGCACACGTACCTGAAGGCCGGCGAGTGTTTCCCACACTGACAGTGGAGGAAAACCTGAAGCTGGGAGCCTACAAGCACAGAGGGCACCCTGACAAGGTCAACTCCAATATGGAACGGGTGTACAAGCTCTTTCCAAGGCTCCTGGAGCGCCGCCTGCAGCTGGCAGGTACGCTGTCGGGCGGGGAACAGCAGATGCTCGCCATCGGGCGCGGGCTGATGCCCGACCCCGACATCCTGCTGCTGGACGAACCGTCGCTGGGCCTTGCGCCCAAGCTGGTTCAGGAGATATTCCGAGTCGTCCGCGAGATCAACGGCCAGGGCGTAACCATACTCCTTGTGGAGCAAAACGCCCGGCTGGCCCTGCGCATATCGAACCACGCCCACGTGCTGGAAACAGGGCGAATCGTCCTTTCCGGCCCGGCGAACGAACTGCGCCGCGATCCGAGGGTGAAAAAAGCCTACCTTGGAGAGAAGTAGATAGACAGACTGAGCAACTGGCAGTGAGCGGGAGGCCGGCTCCAGACGTTCTGGCGCTGCGCCTCCCGCCGCACTCACAACCAGGGTCACTGCTCGCGATTTCTCTCGCGCGCTCTGGCCCTGATCTCTTCAGCCGTGGGCCATCTCCGTATGGTCAACCCTCTAGCTGCCATGAGATAATCCTCCCACCTCAGCGTCGAGTCGCCCTCGATGGCGAGCTCGTAGGCACCGCCCGGTTCCGACACGACCAGGTGAGCATCGGCATCTAGGAAGGAGAAGTTGATATCAGATATGGGCACTTCCACGCTAGTGGCTCCCTCTGAACCGGAGAACGAGAGCGCGCCGCTCGCGAGCCTCAGCGTGCCGACGCCGAGATCGGCTACACCCTGCGATAGGCCAATCCTCCATGCATGCGCAGTGCGCGAAAGGTCGAACACCCCATCAGGCGCGTCCTCCATCTCGCCGGCACGCAGCTTCTGAATCAGGGCCGACCTGTACTCGCTCTCGGTCATGCTACGCCCGGTTTTCTCATCGATGATCCTGAGATCGCGCGTCACAGTCCATCTGGCGCCACACTTGGAGCACTCCAGCCCTGACTTGGTCTCCTTGAGTGTCGCGGCTCCTCCGCAGCTCATGCAGCCCCATGCCACCATGGTAATACCCTTGTGCGATGCCAGAGCGCGTCGCGGAATGGGGGGATGGCCTACAAGCGAGAACATCTTCGACTCGATCTCGCGCCGGAAATCGGCCACCGACTCATAGTCGCACGGATTCACAGGAGGGAAGAATCGGACCTCCCACTCGCAGAAGGCCGGCCCCGCTGACCAGGCAGGCCAACACTCGTGGGCGCCAAGGGACGTGATGGGCACAACTGGCGCGCCCAAATAGTGCAGTACTCGGTACACCTCATCGCTCACGATGTTGCAGCCGCCGTCCCAGTTGTACTGGCCCTGGGGGAATATTCCCACAGCCTCTCCGGCCTTCAGATGGTTGCGCATGGCGCGAATTGCCGATATGTCTCGGCCCCATTTGCGTTTTGGTATCGCCCGGTTGGCTCGGAGAAACCATTTCAGAAGAGGACTTCTGAATGCCTCGTCGGCTGTGACGTAGTGGATCATCCTATTGACATACAACCCGATGGCGTACGGATCGGCGATGCTCATGTGGTTCGACGCAAACACCACAGGGCCTTCGGTAGGTATGTTCTCGACACCTACCGCCTTGATTCGCCAGAGGAATGACGCAAGCAGGCGCACGAGGAAGACCGCCAGCAGAGCCACAATGTCGAGCTCCCCCGCATCCTCGATCAGCGCCGCCCAACGTGGGACGAGGCCAGGGACGCTTCTGCGGTAATCTTCATACCGCTTGCCAAAGGCGCTTACCAAACGTGGTTCCTCCACGAGCAGGGCCCACGCGGCAAATCCGAGCCCAAGTAATGCCGCAAGGATGACGTGGCCCGGTGAGCGCATCCAGAGCCCAACGCCGATCCAGAACAGCGTGTAGCCCCAGAAAAGCGGATGGCGGACAAAGGAGTAGATGTATCTGTCCACAATGTACGTGGTTTGACCGCCCGGCCAGTTCTTGCCCACGTATGACAGGACTAGGAACGCCCGAATGGTCACGTAGGCGCCCAATGCTGTGAGAATCGCGCCGATGGCCGTGCCCACTGCGGGCAGCGGCATCGCGGGCAGCGACATACCCAGAGTCTCCGACAGCCTGGCCATACCCCCAGGGAGTATGACAAGGTAGAAGGCTGCCTGTAGTCCGAAGAAGAATGGCGCCCACACGCTGGCCCTATCCTGTATGGCAGCATCATGAGAACCCATCTTAGCGCCTCCAATGGCTAGCATCAGGTCTGGCTCCGGCTCCGGCCCCGGCCCCGGCTCCAGCCCCGCTTGCCTTAAGATGCTTGCTTCTGCTCTCTCTCGTCTGTCTGACCTTCCACTGCCTGATAGTTGCGCCGCGCGCTGCAGACACGTAGTCCTCCCAGCGCACCGGCGAATCACCCTCCACCTTGAACTGCACCGCGCCATGCGGGCCCACCACGACTAGGTGGTTGGCAAGGTTCAGATACGTGAAGTCGATACTGTCCAGCGGAACCTCAAGCGGCGCGATCCGCTCTTCGCCTTGGTCTCCTTCTCTTCCTGCTTCGAAGGCCAGCGCCGTGCGACTCAATCGCAGAGTGCCTCTGCCCAGCGATTTCAGCCGCCTGGTAGACTCGATCCTGTAACACATGGCAGTACACTCGATCCGAAAGTCACCGTCGAGCGCCCCATCCATCCGGCCTCCATGGAGACGTTCGACTAGCGCTGCATGGTATTCGCGGGGAAGCATGCGGATCTGCCCGCAGCTCTGGGCTCCTGATCGCGCCCCCGCTTCAGAGGATTGCCCCGACACAAGCTCCAGAGCAGGCGTAATAACCCAGGATGCGCCGCACTGCGAACACTCGAGCCCTTGCCGGGTTTCGCGAATAGTCATGTCGCCTCCGCACCGAATACATCCCCACAGCACGCTGGCGATCCCATTGTGTAGAGCAAGCGCACGGCGCGGCGCCGGCGCTTCACAGGCAAAGCCGAAGATCCTCTGCTCAACGGCCTTTCGGAAATTCTCCACTGAGGAAAACTGCCTCGGATGGATAGGTTCAAAGAAGCGAACAACCACATCGGACAAGCCGGGCAGTGTAGACCATCGCGGCCAGGCTTCATGCCCGCCCACCAGAGTTGCGCAGAGTATCGGCACGTCCAGATGGCATAAAAGCCTGTACACCTCATCGCCAACGATAACGGGGCCGCCGTCCCAGTTGCGCTGGCCTTCGGGGAATATGCCCACTGCCTCCCCCGAGTCGAGGCGGCGCAGAATGGATCGAATAGATGCGATGTCCCGGCTCCACCTGCGCTTGGGAATGGCGCCGAACACGCGAAAGAGCCAGCGAGTGACAGGATGCCTGAACAGCTCGTCGGATGCCACGAAGTGGATGCGCCGTGTGAAGTGCATCCCGAGCAGCAGAGGATCAGCCAGGTTCACGTGGTTGCATACTACCATGACCGGCCCCTCTTTCGGGATGAACTCCTCCCCCTCTGCCCGCACATTCCACAGCCGCCGGCCGAGAGCGCTCCCGAGCATCGTGAGGGCGAGCATGGTGCTCGGCAGCTCATGCATGTCGTAGTAGAGCGCCTTCCATACAGGCAGGACCATAGGTGTCTGCCGGCGGTACTCCTCATAGGCCGCCCCGTACCTGCGGCGCAAGCGCGGTTGCTCAATCGCCAACGACCATGCCATAAACCCCGCGCCCAGCACCAATGCCTCAGCGAGAAGCCCCACAGAGCATGTCCAGATCGCCAAACCTATCCAGAACATGGTGTATCCCCAGTACATCGGGTGGAGCACAAACCTATAGATGTACTTGCTCACCAGGTATCGCGGTTCGCTTCCCGGCCACCTCTTGCCGGCAAACCACAACACCATGGCGCCCCTCCACGCCACGTACACCCCGAGCAGGCAGACACATGTGCCCACAATGGCTCTGGGCATCTCGAGGGGCGTATCCGGCACGTACAGCGACAGGCGCGGCGCCAGGCGCAACATTGCCCAGGGTAGGACGACAAGGAACAGCACCGCCCGGGCGGATACGGCTGATAGCGCTATGACACCTGTCGAGTTGGATGTCGAGTCGGGCTTCAAGTTGATCATCTCGATTGCTGCCTCCAGCCGATCTGCAGGCTACTTCCCGAACGCGGCCCCGGCAATCGGTGCGACGGGACCGTTTGGATCGACCAAACCCTTACACGCCGACCACGGCACAAGCACCACCCAGGTTCCCTGTGCGTAACTGCCCATCTCGTAGGGCCCGAAGAACAGGTCGATGCCTGCAGGGCTCACAGTGAACCTCGTCATGTTCTTGCGGGGCACCTCGCGTACCTCGCCGCTCACGACCCAGTCGGCGCCGCGCGCCTTAAGATCCTGGATCACATAGTCGGAGATCGCCTTTTCCCACCCAGCTCCCTTCCGGAATATCTGATCGATAGTGAAGACGGAGGCGCCGGTCTTGCCTACTTTCAGGTTCATAGATGTGTGAAAAGTCATTCCATGGGCGCCGCCGGTGAAGTGGTAGACCTCATTCATCATGCTTATCAGGGAGCTAGAGTAGTAGCGCATGGTCACCTCGCTGAAATGCTCCCACGACCACCACGGGGCATCCGGCTCGAACTCATAATCATCACTCACCGGGTCCACAGGATCTGCCCAGATGCTAGCAGCAGCCGCCCATACCTCTCTATCCACCAAGGCCTGCACATCCTGGAGCCCGCGGTGCCGGCCGGCGCCGGAGAACAACGGGTGAGCGACATGCACCTTGATGAAGCCCATCCTCATCTCTTCGGTGATCACGATCTCAGCTGCCTCAGTCAGCTCGAATGTGAGTGACTTGGTCCCGTCGGCGCTGGTCCACTTGCCTTTCCAGACGGGATTGAGAGGGTTGAATGCCCCGATCCAGGACCCAGTCGCCTTGCCGTCGGCGGTCCGTTCGGTCAATCGCATGCGACCATCTGCGAGCGTGCCGGCAAGCTCCAGCGGCGTACCTATCGCCTCATACCAGTAATGCCCCGACACCTTCCCGTCCTCGATGTGCAATTCCATCTGAACCGCATATTTGCCTCCGATGCTCCCGGCAAAGTGATACCCAACGGGCCCGAAGGCCAGCGCAGGCTGGGCGGGCGCCAGCAGCGCCAGCACGAGCGCCAGCGCTAGGCACATGGAGAACGACAGTAGGAGCATAACCTTACGCGGTGGTCTGCCCAACACAAGAATCGCCTCCCAACATTCGCACAATTCTCACTCACGGCCTGGGTCTTCGGCCCGCGAGTCTCACGGGTCAAGCATAACACATTCCGCCCGGTCACAGCCATCATCTGTCTGGCTCCGGGCATGCTGGCGGCGATGCTCCTCCGCCTCCTCCGGTCCGGCAGTGCCTTACGATAATGGGACGACACACGTTTCCATCCGTGCCAAGCCAGATGTGCTATGATTGTGATGCACCAAGACTAGCCTGAGGTGATTGTGGCATGGACTCCGGTATGGACTGCGCGAAGGTTGCCGACGCGCTCGGCTCCTGGATTCGCGAACGCGCTAAGGCGGCGGGCTGCCTCGGTATTGTGTTTGGACTCTCAGGAGGGCTTGACTCGGCTGTAGTAGCCGGGCTGGGAATGCGCGCCATGCCCGATGGGTGCCTGGGAGTGGTTATGCCGTGTCACTCCGACCCCGAGGACGTAGAGGATGCGCTCGCATGCGCTCGCGCCTTCGCACTGCCCACGATCATATGTGACCTCACTTCCCTCTTCGACCAGCACCTTGCCCTCGTCTCCAGCTGCCTCTCGGACTGTGCCGCACGGCAGGAGCCCGATGCCCCGTTTCGAGGGCCCGCCCTCACAGCCATGGCGGAGACTGCCGCCCGCCTCGCAGCATCCGACCCTGGCCGCGCCCGCATGGCCCAGGCAAACGTCAAGCCCCGCCTGAGGATGACCGCTCTGTACTACTATGCCAACATCCTGGGCTATCTGGTCGTAGGCACGACTAATCGGAGCGAGCTGACGGTGGGCTACTTCACCAAGTACGGCGATGGCGGGTCCGACATCATGCCCCTTGCCGGCCTGGTGAAATGGCAAGTGCGCGAACTCGCCTCATACCTGGGTGTTCCCCGGCACATCATCGAAAAGGCCCCCACGGCCGGCCTGTGGAGCGGCCAAACCGATGAGGGCGAGATGGGCATCTCTTATACTGAACTAGATCGCTACATACTTACAGGCGAAGCCGACGACGCCGTACGCACGCGCGTTGATTCGCTAAGCCGCGCCGCCCAGCACAAACTGACTAGGCCGCCAGTGCCGAACATTCCCCTAGAATAAGGACATGACGAGTGGACCGGGCAAGGCCTCTTGCCGCCGGAACCTGGCGCTAGGACCGATACAGCAATGTCTCCCTGGTGAACATCTTCACGGCCGCCGGCAACACCAGAGCGGCTGCGATCACACTCCCCACAGCCGACAGGGCCACTGCGTCCCACTGTAGCCCGCCGGCCTGCGCCATCCTGCCCAGGGCAGCGAATGGGCCGTAGACCGGTATGAGGCATGCCCAGAGTGCCTTTGCCTGAGAGAAGGCAGCCACAAACCCCGGGATCATCACAGCGAACGTGAGCGGCGTGGCGGCCGACTGCGCATCGCGGAATGTGCGCGCCCTCACACTGATCATCATCTGTGCTACGCTCACGACTAGGGCCAGCGGTATGCCGGTCAGGAGCGATCCCGCAAGCACGAATCCCGGCAAGCCCTCGTTCCCCGCGGCCAAGCTGGGCGGCATGAGATTGCTCACTGCCCAGAATGCCATGAGCGTAAGGATCAGCGGAATCACGGATATGGTGAACACGGCGCCCAGTTTGCCCAGGAAGACCGCCATGTCGGACGCAGGGGTCACAAGCAGCGACTCGAGCGTGCCCCGCTCCTTCTCGCCGGCTGTCACGTCGATCGCCACGAATAGGCCGCCCTGCGCCACGGTGACGGCGACGAGTAGCGTCAAGTAGAAAGACGCAAAGAAGGCCCCGCGCTGCTCCGGCGTGGCCAGATCTTCCGTATTGAGCGCAACAGGGACCAGGATAGACAGATCAACCTCGCGGGCCGCCATCCTCTCAGCAACTATCATCTGGTTGTAGGCGCCCACAGCCAGTTGCAGACGAGTGTCGGAAAATCCTCCCCCGAAGATGCCTCCTGCGGTGCTGTTGGTGAGCAGTCGTGCCGTCGCCGGGCGCTCCTTTGCGACATCTTCAGTGAAACCAGGCTCAAACACCAGGCCCGACTCTTTCTTGGCATCCTGGATGACCGCTTCGAGATCGCCTTCGTACTCTTCGAGAGTTATCCCGTACTTGCCGAACACATCCAGGAGCCTAGCGTCGGCGTACGCGATTCCCTGCGCCGGGATGGTGAGCGGTTTTTCCCTCCGTGCCGTCATCGCCTTCATAAGCATGGGCGTGAAGCTGGCGTAGAAGATCCCGATTACCAGCGGAATCACGATGGCCTGCGTCATGCCCTTCCGGTCGCGCACCGTGTCTTTGATCTCCTTGCGCCATATGTTCAGCACATCTCTTGACATGGCACCTCTCACCCCCCGCTCACCTTGCACGTCCGGCAGCGTCGCCGTTGCCGCTACCGCCGTTGCCTTGTGCGTCGCCGTCAGCGCTCGCGTACTCGCTCACAAGAAGGCCCTGTGCGCCGCCTGCCAGGGCCACAAAAGCGTCCTCTAGGCTGTCGCATCCGGTCTTCTCCATGAGCTCGGTCGGACTTCCCACAGCTGCGATGCGTCCACGGGTTATTATCGCGACCCTGTCGCATAGCTTCGCGGCCTCGTCCATGTAGTGCGTGGTGAACAGCACACAATGGCCCCTGTCGCGCAGCATCCGAATGACGTCGCGCGTCTCGCGCACGGCCATCACATCCAGGCCGCTGGTGGGCTCGTCCATTATCACATTCCTCGGATCATGCACCAGCGCACGACCGAGGATCACTTTCTGCCGCTGCCCACGGCTGAAACCCTGTGTGCGACGGTCGGCAAAGTCGCCCATGCCCAGCATGTCGATGACGGCCTGTACTCGCGCGCCGAGCTCAGGGCCATAAAGGCCATAAAATCCCCCGAAATACGTGAAGTGCTCGCGCGGAGTGAGTCGCGGGTATGTCCCGCTCGAATCGGTCTGTACACCGAGCGCCCGTCGAACTGCGGCTGGGTTCCGCCCCACATCGTGGCCGTCCACAATCACAGTGCCCTGCATTGGACGGATCAGCCCGCAGATCATTCTGAGAGTCGTGGTCTTGCCGGCCCCGTTCGGGCCCAAGAGCCCGGTTATGTGCCCGTCAGGGCAGTGAAAACTGACCCCATCCACAGCCCGGACCTGTCCGTAATGCTTCACGAGATCCCTTACCTCGATCAACTAGCCCCACCGTCCTCTCAGTCCTGCGCCCGGTTCCAGCCGTCCGCGCCATGCGCCTTATCTAGCATTCTTCGACCCGCGGCTCGGGATTCCTCTACCAGCTTCATCGGCCGCGCGCCGCACCGGAGAAGACACTACAGTGATGCTCTCTATGACCACTTCCTCCTGCATCGCTTCCGGGCGAGACGGGTCGCGAGTCCGCCTCACCTCCACGTGAGGCAGAACCACCGAAAGCTCGTGAGCGACTGCTGCCGCCGGCATCACCCGCTCCACAATCATGGTCTGCCCGGCGATGGCTATCTCGATGTAGTCTCGGGGCGCGGCGGCGCCTGCCGAAAACAGCGCAGCGAGCCGTCTCAGGACCCCTACCGCCGGGGCCATGTATGCAGCAGGGCTCAGTCTCGATCTCCGAACCGAAGTCTTCCGTACAGGCTCCTGGTCGGCCTCCTGAACACGTGCGCGAGCGGGAGCCCGAATCCTGCCCGCCATACTGAACTCACTTCTTTCCTGTAGACTTCCCGCTCATCAACATATGAACAGGCAGGACATGCGGACACGGTATGGAATAACTCGTGCATACAGGCATAGTTGACGGGATCGCACGAACGGAGTTGTGGCGGTTGGCAAACAGGAAGGCCCCCTTCGCCCTCATACTGACCCTCATGTGCACCGGAGCGCTTTTCCTAGTTGGCCTCTCCCTCTCATCGCAGAGCGTGCCGGATTACCCAGGCATACACCCACTGTCTGCCCGCCGCGTCAGCGCCATCGTCTTTGCAGCGTTCGTCTTCACAGCGGCGTTGTTCATTGTGGCCGCGGTGGTGTTTGCCATCGCCGAGCGTCGGGCGAGCGGAGCTCGCTCCGTACTCCGTCTGCCCAAAACACGGTCGCTTCTGACCTGGCTCGTGCTGGCCATGGCGCTGCTTTCGGCTCTTGCCCTCACGAACAGCGGGCCCGCACGCCGCGAGCCGCCGGCCGAGGAGCCCCAGGAGTCTTCGCGGACCATCGGCCCAGAAGAGCTCTCGCAGCCACCACCAATGCCGGGTGCCGAGCCTGACTCCGGCAGTAAGCCTCCCGTGCAGCGCGCCCCTGCGGCATCGTGGCCCTGGGCAGTGTATTCGATGGCCCTATTCGCACTGGCTTTGGCGGGAGTCATTGCAGCGCTCGCGCTGGGCCGCTGGCGCAGGTCGCCCAGTGCCGCACCCGCGGCGGCGCTGCCTGAGCAGCCCGGCGATGATCAGGGGATCGACCCTAGGTGGTCCGACGAAGAGGCGATCAACGCCATACAGCGAGAACCCGACCCGCGCGCTGCGGTGATCATGTGCTACCGTCTCTTTCAATCACTGCTTGAGCAGGCCGGGGTTCGAATTGAGAAGCACCACACGCCTGAGGAATGCGGTCAAATGGCGGTCAGCCGGCTCAAGCTGCCGCGTCGTGCTGTGTTCAGGCTAGTCGGCCTGTACAGCAGAGCGCGCTTCAGCGAGCACTACATCAGAACATCACATAAGTCCGCTGCCATGGCCGAGGTGCGCCTGATAGCCACCTCTGTGCGCGAAATCCTGGCAGCGGCAGATGCGGCAGTGGCTGAGGCAAGAGCCGAATCGGAGTTGAAGGAGGCGCCCGACAGTGTCGCTTCTGGGCCCAAGCGAGCATGATCCGTTCGCAGATTATGTCCACATGCTGCTGGCCATGTCGGTCATCGTCATACTGTCTTTGGACATATACCGCCTGAATCCTGCGTGGACGAAGCCGTTCACGATACGCCTCGCTGGGTTGAGCTTGATCTATGCCGGCTATGTCAGGGCATGGCAAGCGGCCCGCGCGTCGGTTGAGAAGCCAGTGCCCTGGAACACGCGCCGCAGGCGCCATTTCTGGGACTGGTTCGACTCGATGCTCCCCTGGCGCCGAAGGGCGAAGGCTCCCCCAAGGGTATGCCCTGAGTACGACACCCTGTACCGGCAGTTGCAGATGTCCATGCGTCGCGGTCGCTACTTCGCGCGCTTCCTGGAAGAGCATGGCGCACCGCCCGAGGTCGTGGAGTATGCCCACGCCCATCTCGCGGATAGCAGTAATCTACGCTCTGAACAGGTATCATCAGTATTCGATATCATGGAGGAGTCGCTATGAGTGTGTACACACCCGAACCTGCCGATCAGTCTACGCCGGCCATCGCTTGGGCCTGCGACAAGTGCCGCGAGGTCGTGTCGGCAGTAGGAACGGTGATAGTGGGAAAAGACGAGCAGCTGGAGCTGATCATGACGACTCTGGTCTCCGGCGGGCACCTTCTGCTCGAGGATGTGCCCGGAGTGGCCAAGACCCTGGCGGCGCAGGCCACCGCTCAAGCCCTCGGGCTGGACTTTCGCAGAATCCAGTTCGTCCCCGACCTGCTTCCCGGCGACATCTCGGGCAGTTTCATCTACGACTCCCGCGCTGATTCGTTCAGGTTCAGAAAAGGGCCGATCTTCACTAACCTGATCCTGGCAGACGAGATCAACCGAGGGACGCCCAAAACTCAGTCTGCCCTGCTCGAAGCGATGCAGGAGCAGCAGGTCACCGTGGAAGGCCAGAGTTTCGCGTTGGACAAGCCGTTCATGGTAATCGCCACTCAGAACCCGCTCGAGTTCGAAGGGACCTATCCACTTCCCGAGGCGCAGATCGACCGATTCCTGGCCCGAATGAGCATGGGTTACCCGTCGCCCGAGGCCGAGTGCGACATGCTGGCGCGCCGGCAGGCTCGGCAGGCAGACGCCGTGACACTCTCGCCCGTCCTCAGCAAGCAGGACTTCCTCAAGATACAGCGCGCCATCGAGGCAATCCACGTAAACCCCGATATACACAGCTACATCGTGCAGATAGTCGCGAAGACGCGCGCCGACAACCGCGTGCAATTGGGCGCCTCGCCCCGCGGCAGCCTCGCCCTGTTCAAGCTGTCGAGATCGCGTGCCATGATGCAGGGGCGCGACTTCGTGACGCCCGACGATGTGAAGGCCGTAGCCGTGCCCGCACTGGCCCACCGGGTGCTTCTCCGACCTGAGCTCTGGGCTGAGCGCATCTCGGGCGAAACGGTAGTTCGAGATGCGCTGGATGGAGTGCCGGTGCCCAAGGCGGAATGGAGGTGAGGTTGCTTGCGCGCGCATGTGGCCGGTAAAGCCTATGTATACGTCGCCGTGTCGGGCGCGCTCGTGCTGGCCGCACTTGCGACCAGCAGAATCGAGCTGTTCATGCTGGCCACGCCCGTCATCTTCCTACTGCTTTCACTGGCCTTCGAAGCGGGCGCGCCGGAGCCCAAATACACGGTAAGCACCCAACTCCAGCGTGATCGGTGCTTCGAAGGCGACAGAGCAGAAGTGTGCGTGACTGTGTCGGCGGTATCCCGCGTCTCGCTGCTCAGCCTGCACATTATGTTGTGCGATGCAGACAACCACGTGCTCGCCTCGCGCCACTTCACACTGTCGCTTAAGCCAGGCGAAATGCGCAGCTTCCAGTTTGAGCTGGAGATGCCTATTCGAGGTGTGTTCTACGTGGGTGATGTGGTATCGCGCGCCTATTCTCCCTCAGGGCTGAAATCGTACCCCGACCGTGTGTGGACCGGAGCGGAGTGCATCGTGTATCCCAGGCCCGATACGATCAGGGTAGACTGGAGCGCGTCGGCTCGTTCGCGGCAGCACGTGGGGGAATCCGCATCCCGGATGGCCGGCGACGGGCTGGAGGTGTCAGACGTCCGGCTGCACATGCCCGGCGATCCGGTTCGCCGTGTCAACTGGCGGGCGACCCAGAGGCACGGCCAGCTCTACATAAACGACAGCCTTCGCGATCGCAACATCGACGTAGTGATAGTAGTAGACGGCCTGGCCGATGTGGGGAAGTCGCCACACTCCTACCTAGACTGTGCCTGCCGGGCCGCCGCCACAATCGCGCTGGCCTTCCTACAAAGCCGCGACAGAGTTGGAGTAATCAGATATGCAGGCGCGGTAGACTGGGCAGTCCCGCGGGGCGGGCGCAATCAGCTCTACGCCATACTGGATCGCCTAGCTCGCGTACGTACCATTCAGAGTTTCGTCTCGCCCAACATGCGTCTGATTCCCCGAAGTGTGCTTCCCCCGGGATCGCTGGTGCTGGTCATCACGCCCCTGCTCGATGACCGGTCCATCCAGATGCTCCGAGGATTGGCCACCCGCGGCTCGAGCCTCATGGTACTCTACGTGTCTCCGATGGACCTGCTTGTGCCGGCAGGAACTCACGCAAGGCCATCAGGCGACGATGCCGCCCTGGCCGAGCGGTGGTGGAGGCTGAAGCATAGGAGTAAGGTCGCACAGCTCAGGTCGATGGGGCTTATGGTAGCTGAATGGGATGGGGTCAGCCCCCTGGGCGCCTGCCTCAGCAGCCATTTCGGCGCCCCGGGCTTTCGCGTGGGTCGGGAAGCCTGGCGTGGATCGGCAAGGGGGAGTGTGCTATGAAGACGACACGCACGGCCTGGCAACGGTCATGGCTGACGATCGCGGCGCCGGTTGCGCTGTGCATCATGATTGCCGGTTACGCTGTTCTGATGTCGCCCACGTTGTGGGCAGTTGCGGCTGGGTTTGCGTCGATCGTCCTGTGTGCAGTGGGCGCCGCGACGGGCGATTTCCGAATCGTCGGATGGAGCGGAGCTGCCGCCGCCGCTGCATGTGCCGCCAGCCTCGTCGAGAACCGTCCCATCCACTGGGGAGAACCTACCCTAATGTGCGTCGGCGTCCTGGCCATGCTCGAAATCGGGCACATCGCCTGCATCGTTCGAACGCGCGAGGTGAATCCGTCGGCGTTCGTTCACATCAACGCGGACGACCATGTAGCATTCATGACCCTGCTGCCGCCCGTGGCTTTCCGCCTTGCGGCCTCGGGCGCAGCGTCGCTCGGGCTTACGCGTCTGTATCTGGCCTCGGCGATCTCCGGTGCGCTGCGTGATTCCGATACGTTTTTCGTGATGTTGCTGGGCGCCGTTGTAGTGGGAGCATGCATGTACTGGCTTGTGCGCGCCTCAATACAGGATTTTCGCTCATAATTGCGAATATGTTCATATGGCGCGTCATTCTGTGGAGTCTTTGGTCAGGCCAACCAATGGGAGGTCTGCTGTATGCAAGTCCTGAGCCCTGCTGATCGGCTTTACTCCGGCAATTCCGCTAACCGCTCCGACTCTCTTCCACGCGAAACCGGCAGCTGCATGTCCGCACTGGCCAATATGACAGAAGTGGAAGTGTTCTTCCTTAGCCCGGATTTCGTCATATTGCTCGCAAATGATGCGGCGGCGACGGCAGTGGGAGTCTCCAGAAGCCACCTGATAGGCCATAGGATTGACGAAGTGCTGCCCATGTTATACCGACGGATTGAGACATTCCATCCTGAGCTGGAACGAACGGGCGCAATCTTATTCGACCAGGGCGCAGCGGAAATGCGTCAAGGCCAGCTCGCCCTGCGCGATACGTACGTGATCCTCATGCGCGACATGCTTGAGAATGCCCCATTGGGGTGGGTAGTGATTAGCCTGGATCCGACGGTGCCAGCCAGTCTGCGCAATGCCGTGGAGACGATCCCCGTACCGATGGCAATCCTGCGTGCACCCGAACTCAGCATTGAGCTGGCCAACTCAAGTTTCACAACGCTCTTCGCGCCATCGGGGTTGCTCGCCACCGCCGAACCTGGTCGGCCTGGGCAGGCAATATCCGTGATGGTAGAAGCAGCGATGCGCACTGGAGAGTACATTAGGTCAAGCACCTCTTGGCCAGGTGGTCCTGACAGGGGGCGAAGGACCGACTGGACCGTCTACTGCTGCCCGATTCGCCGTTTGGGTCAAAGCCGTCGCGATAGTGAGGCCGTAGCCGTCCTAATGCAGCAGACACAGGCGCGCGCCTCGATGCTCCAAGGACTCGACACCGTGCGCAGGCTGGGGTTGGCCATAAACGACCGTACGGACATCGCATCCTTTCTGCACGCCGCCACGTCAGCGTGTGCATCGTTCCTCTCTGCAGCGTACTGCGCAGTCATCCAGCACGATCGGGTCGGCGGCCGGTTTGTGAGGCTGGCCGAGTCCAGCCCGCTGGGGCTGATTCCAGAGTCGGCTCCGGAGGAATGCTGTGGTAGCCTGGCCGAAATGGTGCTGTCAGAAGAGTCTTCCTGGCGCATAATCCCGCTCGGCGGGAACGCAGGATTGGGTGCGTGCGAGCAGGCCGTGATCGAGACATGCGTCGCCTTCCCCATTGCAGTTCGTGGCAGATGCTACGGGCACCTAATAGCGGCACTGACCTATGACAGCACAAATCTGAACGCCGATGACCTGCGCCTGGCTGAATTGACGGCGCTCTACTGCGGCATTGCGCTGGAGCAAGAGCGAGCGGTCGGCGACTACGCGCAGCTCGAGGCGGCACAGCGAAACGCCGAAAGCGAAGCGATACAGAATTTCACGCTTCTAGGCGCGCTCATCGACAGTCTTGAGGACGGCGTCATCATCGTTGATGCCGACAAATGTGTGATCCTGGCCAACAGAAGCGCTGCAACGTTCTTCGGAATGCCGCGGCACGAAATGCGCAGCCTCGATCAGATTCTCGCTCACACCCGACTGGCGCAGATGAATGGAACGCCCCTTCCCACAGTCGACCGACCTGCGCACAGGCTGCTCCAGGGACTTCATGTACTCAAGGGCGACTACATGATGACGGCGGGGGATGGATCCTCTCGGGTGCTCGCTTTCAACGGTGGAGTGCTGAGGAATCCAGACGGCAGTATAGCATTTTCCATTACGGTTGCGCATGACCGCACCGAACTCGTGCAGGCGGAGAAGGCCAGCCGGGACTACTTACGGTTCGTCTCTCACGATCTGCGGTCGCCCCTCACCCTGATCTCGGCCAGGGCCCAGATGCTCGAGAGATCTGCCGAGCATCCCGATGGCGTACGCAGGAATGCCCAGGCCATCCTGCGATCCGTTAGGCAGATGAACTCCATGATATCCGACCTCACCGACTCTGTCCGCCTGGAGTTCGGTGGAGCCCTGTCCGTACGGCCCCGTACGGTTGACCTCGTGGCCCTCCTCAATGAGCTGATCGAACGGTGGAAGGACACACCCGAGGGAGATCGCATTGAATCCTGCCTGCCCGTCTCAATGCCGCCTGTGCGCGCCGATGCCGACGGCGTTGAACGCATCCTAACGAACCTCATGTCCAACGCACTCAAGTACTCGCCAGATGAGGAGAAGATCACAGTCTCGGCGGCGGCTAACGACATGGAGGCAACCATCTCGGTCGCAGACTGCGGGCCCGGAATCCACCCTGAAGACGCTGGGCGCCTGTTCGAGCGTTTCTTCCGCTCGGAGAACGCGCGGAAGCACCACGATGGCCTGGGCCTCGGTCTACCGATATCCAAGGCGCTCGCCGAAGCACAGGGCGGCCGCATCTGGGTAGAGACCGAGCTCGGTCGGGGCAGCGTCTTCTCATTCACCCTTCCCGTATCACCACCGGATTCTACGAGCGCTGAGGTATGAGCCTCAACACCCGCCATGTCTCATGCAGCTGGTAGTACCATCCATCAAAACGCCCAATTGTGCAAGAAGGAACAGAAGTGCCGACGTCGTATATCTCATTGTTGCCGCAGTTGAGAGGGGGTGAAACACATGAGTATTCCGAAATCAAAGCTGGTATTGCTTGCAGTTGCCATTCTGGTTGCGGCGTCGGCCGTCATGGCCGGGCTGGCCCCTGCAGTAGCAGAGGCTGAAGAGAGCTGTGTTGATTGCCACAGCAACAAAGACCTCCTCATATCTCTGATCCCCGAGAAGGAAGAAGAGGCCGCGGAGGCAGGAGAATCATGAGCGGGCCCGCCTCCCCCGGAGGGGGAGCCGTATGAGAAAGTCTTTGTAGATCCGTCTTTCCTCGGTACTACCCATGGCTACATCGGATGCACATCCTGCCATGGGGGCAACCCAGATGGCAAGACGATGGCAGCGGCACACGTCGGAGTCAACGCGTCGCCGTCTAGCCTTGCTGAACAGAACTGCACCCCATGCCACGACGATGTGGTGGCAACTTACAGCACAAGCCTGCACGCTACATTGCGCGGGATAGAGAACGGGCTCTGCTCTTTCACAGGAGAGGCCAATCGAGGCAAGGCCAAGGAAGCGTTTGACAAGTACTGCTTCAAATGCCATGCCACGTGCGGCACTTGCCACGTGTCCAAACCCGAGGCAGCCAACGGCGGGCTGATACAGGGGCACAAGTTCTTCGGCACACCCGACCAAGACTCCACCTGCAACGCATGCCACGGCGGTCGCGTTGCAAATGAGCTCAAAGGCGGAATCGAAGGATTCCCAGGCGACGTGCACTACGAGAAGCTCGGGTTTGATTGCCTGACATGCCACGATGGCAAGTCCTTCCATGGCGACGGTTCGGAGCCGGCAAACAGATACGAGGCGCCCAACAAACCCTCCTGCCTGGACTGCCACCCGGATGCCGAGTCCGGCAAAGGCACTGTGGAGGCCCACAATGCGCACCCGGAGGGTACGGTGGACTGCTATGTATGCCATGCGACGGTCAACAAGAGCTGCTACAACTGCCATGTGGGCGAGGGCGCCCAGTCCAAGGTGGACTTCAAAATCGGGCTGAACACGCGCGCCGACTGGCCGTACAAGTACTCGGTGGTAAGGCACATGCCTGCAGTCTCCACCATGCTGGATCCGTTCGAGCCCGGCCTGATGGATGACTACGACACTGTCCCGAACTGGAAGACAACCATGGCACACAACATCCAGCGGATTACTCCAAGGAACAAGACGTGCAAGTCGTGCCATAACAACAGCAAGGCGTTCCTCACCGAAGGCCGACTAGTCCCTGGCGACTCTAAGGCCAGCGAGAATGTGGTCGTGCAGCAGTTGCCGCCCAAGTTCTAGCCGATAGGCCGCAGAGATATACCGAACAACAGGTCTATTGAACTAAGGAGGGTTATGTGATGAAGAACACTATTCGAGCAGCGTTCGCAGCTGTGCTGATCCTGGCCATGTTCGCAGTCCCAACCTTCGCGGCTGAAGATGCCGTCGTCGAAGCTGTAGACAATTTTGTGAGCAACCTGCCGTCCGACTGGTTCCAAATGAAGCCAGACGTCCTCCTGCAGAAACTCGAACTGGGCGAGGAGATCTTCGTGCTTGACGTGCGCCGACCCGACGAATACGCCGCAGGCCACGTCGAGGGCGCCGTCAACATTCCCGTGCACGATCTGGCCAAGCATGTCGACGAACTGCCGGATGACCCCGACACCCTCATCGTGGTATACTGCCGCAGCGGAGTACGCTCCATGTTCGCCACCTCAGCCCTCCTCGTTCTGGGCTACAACAAGGTGTACAACATGCCCGGCGGCTTCATGGCCTGGCAGGACGCGAAGTATCCTGTAGAGAAGTAGACAAGTAGAGAAATTGATCTCCTGAGCAGCGAGGCCCCTTTGCGAATCACGCAGGGGGCCTCGATTTTGCGGCTTCACCGTTTTCGGTCGACCGCCACAGAGATCGCCTGCCCAACCCATTGAATGGACTGCACCAACACGATGAGCACGACCACAGTAGCAATCATCACATCCGTGCGGAACCGCTGATAGCCGTATCGTATGGCCAGATCGCCCAGACCCCCGCCGCCCACCGCCCCGGCCATCGCCGAGAAGCTGACAAGGCTCACAAGCGTCAGCGTAAACCCGAGCACCAGCGACGGAAGCGCCTCAGGAAACATCACCCTGAAGAGCACTTCCATCGGAGAGGCACCCATGACCAGAGCGGCCTCCACGACCCCTCGATCCACACCGCGCATGGAGCTTTCCACCACGCGGGCGGCAAACGGAATGGCCCCTATGGATAGCGGCACAATGGCCGCCTGCGTACCGATACTCGTTCCCACCAAGAGTCGCGTCAACGGGATGATTGCCACCATGAGCACTAGAAACGGCAGAGACCTGCCCACATTGACGATAGCCGACAGCACCTGGTCAATGCGGAAGATCCGATTGATCGGCCAGTCACGACCTAACCCTGGGTCAGAAAAGAACACCAGCGCGGCTCCGACCAGAGTACCCAGAACTATGGAAATGCCGCCCGACACAGCCACCATCCATACCGTCTCCAGAAGCGCAGTCCTGAGCAATCGAAACAGCATCACAATCAACTCCACGAAAGCGTAGTGACCATTGCCTTGAGAATACGCGACGATGGGGTGCGCAGAACCTCCTGCGCAGGGCCCTTCTCGACTATCTGACCTTCGTCGATCACGACAAGCGAACCGCAAACTTGCTGCGTGATGCTGAGTTGGTGTGTGACAATGAGAACCGTCACCCCGAAATCCGCATTCACCTGCCGGATCAGCTCCAGTATCGACTGAGTGGTTATCGGATCCAGCGCCGAAGTCGGCTCATCACAGAGCAGAACATCGGGATTAGTCGCCAGAGCCCGCGCAATCCCCACCCGCTGCTGCTGACCTCCGGATAGCTTAGCTGGGTATGTATCGCGCTTGTCGGCCAGGCCCACCACGTCGAGGAGTTCCTCCGCTCTCCGCCTCGCTTCCCGGGCAGGCGTCCGCGCGATCTCCAGCGGGAACATGACATTGCCCAGCGCTGTGCGGTGCGAAAGCAGGTTGAAGTGCTGA
>ERZ795031.1894-NODE-1894-length-20959-cov-5.663031_pt1 | contig 20959 bp, 16 predicted proteins | sample MGYA00375123_ERZ795031 | MGnify/ENA primary metagenome ERZ795031 (study PRJEB30166, sample SAMN05720159) | activated sludge metagenome | isolation source: anaerobic digester from wastewater treatment plant | place: USA | collected 2015-04-21 ...
GAAATACCGGTGACACTGGAGACACCGGCGATACAGGCAACACTGGCGATACAGGCAACACTGGCGATACAGGTGATGATGCTGATGAGATATCCGATGAAGAGGAAGATGCCGACACAGAAACAAAAGATGAAGAAGTGTATAAACTCGGCGGTGGCGGAGTTGGTTGCGCAGTAGTATTCTAAATCATTATATCTTTCTGAAAACTCTTGACAGAAAAACAAATCTATAAATAATACCGCATAGTCCGATTTCGGAGATTTCGGGTTGAGAACCGTAAAAAAGGATTTACACAAGGACCTTTTCGCTGCAAAAAGCGGTTTAATTATACATAGCAGTGCCCTTTGTGACGGATCTGATGTTTATCTTTTCGGCGGTATTTCAGGTTCAGGAAAATCTTCAATTGCAAAAAAGATGAGTGGAACAATGGTTCCCATAAATGATGAGAAAAATCTGATTCAATTTACTGACAGAGGAATAACTGTTTCAACATATTTTACAATTGACGGCAGTGAGGAGAAACAATATCTCGTTAATGAAAATGTGACAGGAATACTAAAAAAATCTTTTTTATAAACAAGGTTCAAGATGAAAGATCCCGTTGCGAAATTATCAATGACAAAGCAAAGGTCTGGAAAATGCTTCTTCAATGTGTGGCCCCCCCTTATTTCGGCGAAGATCATTTTTTCCCCAATTATCTTGAATTAATTGAAAAACTGATAGATTCTGTTCCTTTTTTCTACTTTTATTTTAATATCAGCGACAATCCTGAAATCCTTGCAGATATTATGAGAAAAAAATGCTGAGATCTCTTGAAATGGAAATAACGACATTTTGCAATGAAAAATGTATTCATTGCTATCATCCCGAAAATTTGTCAGCAAGAAACTTACAAGGATTTTTTTGAGTTTGTGAATAGATATGAAGATCAGAAAAGAGAGATCGATCTTTCTGAAATTTATACAGGATGCATGGCAGGAATAAAGAAAGTTGCAGTAGATCAGGATTTTTTTGTAAGACCCTGTCTTGATTTTTATGAAAGGGCCGGAAAATACACAGGAGGAAACGCAAAAGAGCTATTTGACAGATCAAGAAAGATGTTTGAAGAAATTCTTGAAAAAACCCCTTGTGTATCCTGCAGTGTAGCAAAACTGTGTGTTCCATGCCCAGCTCACATAAAGATAATTGACGGTTGTGGATCTTGTGATGAAAGCAGGAAACAGCATGCAAAAGCGTATTGTGATATTTTCAATTTGACTGTTAAAGGATTGTGACTAAAATTACAATGATTCTGATGTTTAAAATTTTAAAAAGGTGATATTATGAAAAATTATGAAAAACCGGCAGTGATCGAAGAAAGTTTGATCGAAAGACATCTGGTACACGCAACACCAAGAACAAAAAAAGATCCCACATGCGATGAATGTCCCGGTCAGGCAGTTACTTCACACAGCTGATCCTGTGATTTATTCTAAAGACAGTGCAGTCATTAACTCGGTTCTTGAAGTTCATTCTTCCGGCACGGATGAGTTGGTCGTCGCTTCCTCCAGCATGTCTCCGACTTTAAAAACTGGTGAAAAGATAACAGTTGAGCCGGTTGAGCCGGTTATAATTCAGGTCGGTCAAGTTGTTGTTTTTAAAAGTGAATCCGGGAAACTGATCGTTCACAGGGTTGTTAAAAAGGAAGGGTTTGTCCTTGTTACGGCGGGTGACAGTTTGAGGAGATTCGATTCTCCGGTGCATGTTTATGATGTTATCGGCGCGGTAAAAGATCTTGAAATAGCAAGACCGCTTTCAAAGTGTTTTAGAATTATCAGAGCAATTAAAAGAAGGATTTTCAAGTATCCGTTTTAATTGACTAAAAAATTAAGGAGTGTTTTTTGCTATAATTAAATGTTGGTAGTGGCATTAAGTCCGTTTACATAATTTTTTACCGGAGGGTAGAATGAAGAAGTTTTTTTTGATGTTTATTCTGTTGACGGTTGTTTCTTCGCTGTACGGCGAGAAGATCTACAGAAGAGACGGATCGTTTTTTGAAGTGAAGAGAAATGCAGATGTTTTTGCGATGAAAGTTAAGCCGGGAGCACTGAAAGCTCCTGAAAATTATGCTCTCAACTGGTCTTTCAAGGGTGGTTCTGTTGTTATCTCTAAAGATGGAACGGGTGACCTTCCGGTCTATCTTACCGGAGCACACACAGTTGTTGCTGACAGCAACCTTTTTTATGATGGAAATAAAGATATTAACTTTATTGCCAAAAAGTATGATCTTGAAATTGTTGAGATCTGGACTGACTATAACCTTGTAGAGTTTGCTGGTAAAGGCGATAGCATTAAAACCGCTCAGAAGATCGTTGAGAACGGTGACGGTTTTGCTTTTGCAAATATCATCAGAAAAATGGATTTCAGAGCAAATCCGGTGAAATTTCCTGTAATGGATAAATATTACAAAAGCGGCCATCAGTGGTCACTTAAAAACACAGGGAAGGGAATCGATCCGTACGACAAGTCAATTGATACGCTTGAAAATGCTGATATCCGTTATGAAAAGGCAATGGAATTTATCTATGATGCAATTGAAGCAGGCGAGCTTGACGGTTTTGAGCCGGCAAAGGTTGCAATTATGGATAGCGGTGTTGATATGGAACATCCTGATCTGAAAAATAAGCTGGATAAGGGATGGAACATGGTTCATGACCGTGAAGGGGGCGACCCGGGTGAAATAGAAGAAGGGGGAATGTATGGAACTTCCGGATATTCACACGGAACTAACTGTGCGGGTGTTTCAGCGGCAGAAGGGAATGATATCGGTACTGCCGGTATCTGCGGATGGTGCGGAATTTATCCTGTAACTTATATGGAAGGCGGCTCAGGTGCCGGTGTTGATGAATCACAGCTTTTGAAAGTTTATCAGAAATATGTTGATGATCCGGCAATAAGTGCGATCAACTGTTCATTCGGGCCGATGGCCGGAATGGGAAATGTTCCTGTGTCCAATGCTGAAATTGAAAGCCACAAGAATTTCCTCCAGAACGGCAGAGCAGGGCTCGGCGGAGCAATTGTTTATGCAAGCGGAAACGACGGCGTGGATGCTTCATATTACCGGCTTCTTGACTATGAGTTCTCATTTGAAAGAAACAGTAAGAATGTTAAAGCAAAAGTAATGAGCGTCGGTGCGTCTTCCGGCTGGGACACGAGAGTTGCATATTCAAATTTCAGCGAAACGCTTGATATTATAGCACCTTCTCTTTCCATGAATCCCATCCTCGGAATCGCGACTTCATATCTCGTAGGATACGGTGATCTTGATGATGATTATACCAACCAGTTCAGCGGAACTTCTTCTGCGGCTCCTGTTGTAACCGGATTTTTCGGTGTAATATTCTCGGTAAATCCGGCACTTACACTTGAAGAAGCGACAGAAATACTTTATGAGAGTGCAGACAAGATAAATCCTGAAACAGGTTTCTGGGATGCACAGGGACACAGCGTAAAGTTCGGCTATGGAAGGGTAAATCTTCATAAAGCTGTTCGACTTGCCGCAGGTCTTGATGCCTGTGAAGCAACAGCGACAGAAACTGACAATAACATCGATGACAACTGTGACGGTTTTGTTGATGAAGGTTTCGGCAAAGACCTTTCAAAAGTCGGAACAAAGTGTTCTGCAAATGCTGACTGTGCAAACGGTGATTTTGCGGAAGCTGACGTAGAGTGTCTGAAAGGAGAATACAAGGCATACAATTTCACAGATGGCTACTGCACTATCAAAAATTCAACATTTGCATGTCCTGACGGAACTGGACAATATTCTGATGCTCAGACAGACAAAAACTGTTTCCTTGAGTGCAACATTGAAAATAAATGTCCGGAAGGATTCTCATGCACGGATACAGTTCTTGGAAAATGTTTCCCGAAATGTGGCGGCGATGAAGACTGTGCAGAGGGCTCATACTGTAATGATGACAATCAGTGTAAACAGAATCCTTCAGAGCCGGGCGGAGAATGTGAGTCAGATGAGGGCTGCAAATACGGTGCAATGTGCATTACTCAGATTCCGGGTGGATTCTGCGTTCTTATGTGTTCAAGTGATGCTCAGTGCGGAGATGAAGGGGCAAAATGTGTGAAAGTCGATTTCGGCGGTCAGGGTGCATACGACATCTGTCTTCCAAGCTGTGAAGAAGATTCTGAATGCAGAAGTTTCGGTGGAATGATGCAGATGAAGTGCCATGAACAGTATAACGGCAAGGAAGATGTCTGCAGTATGCCTTGTGAAGAGGACGCTGACTGTTTCGATCCTGATGCCGAATGTAACAATTCACGGTGTATTCCGATCGGTTCCGCAACCAATGATGATGATGAAGTTACTGACGGTGATGAAAAAACTGATGGTGAAACTGTTGATGACGAAAGCACCATGGAAGATGATCCGGTTCCGGATGAAGAAACTACAAAGAAGAAAAGTGACGGCTGTTCAGCAATTATAATGTAATCAGAAAAAATATCAGAAAAAAATCAGAAGTGGTGCCCAGGGACAGAATCGAACTGCCCACACGGGGATTTTCAGTCCCCTGCTCTACCGACTGAGCTACCTGGGCACCAGCGGGCAAGTAATTACCAGAGTGTTAAAGCAAAGTCAAGGAAAAATGAAAATGATGCTTGATTTAGACCTTCTTTCTTGCAATTGCTTCAATAATTGATAAGCTGAAAGCCGTTATCTATGGAGGTTTATTGATAAAGCACTGATGCGGAATATGCTGAATTTATTAGATAAAAAAAACAGTTTAATTTTAAGGACAATCTTTTCTGCTGCTGCATTCATTCTTTTTTCGATCTGGGCTGTAAATTTAGATCTGTTTTTGCCGTTTAAGGTGTTCTTTCCTTATTTTCATCTGATATTTGCATTCACTGCAGTGACTGTTTTTCTGATCTCTAAAAAAATAATGTTGAAGGATGGTGATCTTAAAAATCTTAAATTGTTTTTCTATATTCTGCCGGCAGTGGGTTTTTTTGCGTCTCTTTCAATAAGTTTCATCTTTTTTCAGGGGATGCCGCATATTCAGGACAGTGTTGATTATCTTGTGATGGCACAGAACTTGAAGAGCGGGAAATGGCATAGTGAAATGCCGGAACATTATGAATTCTTTAAGTTTTTATACATGATCCCTGATGGTGAAAAGTTCTATTCGATGTTCCTGCCGGGGTTTTCATTTTTTCTTGTTCCATTTGTGATACTCGGGTTTCCGGTTATCGCCAATCCTCTTTTGACGGCACTTAATGTTTATCTCACAGGGATGATCGCAAAAAAACTTTTTGATGAGAAAATTGCAGTAATTTCAATGCAATTTGCTCTGATGTCGAGTTTTCTTATCGTTATGGGCGGAACTTTCATGGCCCATTCCTTCTGTGCTGTAATGACCTTGTCAGCAATATATTTTTATATTCTTTCGTTAGAAAAAGATACTTGGAAATATCCTCTTCTGACCGGTGCGGCGATCGGCTGGCTTATGCTGATAAGACCGCAGAATGCCGTTTTTATTGCACTTCCTCTGGCTTTGTGCTCTCTTATTAATATCAGAAAAGAAAATGTTTTTAAGAACGGACTTAAGACAGTTGCCGCATTTATCCCGTTTTTCGGATTTTTAATGTTCTATAACTTGATGTACACTGGAAATCCCTTCATATTCAAGCAGGATATTTACTTTAATTACAGTGAGCCGGCAACGATGTGCCACCGTTTCGGTATCGGTTCGGGATGTCCTTATTCAAACTGGATAGAGATGCCTAAAGAGGGGCTGACATGGTCCCATGCAGTCCTTGTTTCATTCAGACGGCTTTCTCCTCTTATTATGAATCTTTTTCTTCATCCGTTGACAATTATATTTATTTACATTGCATTTCTGTTTGCAAAAAAACAGAGTGATATCAAGTTATTATCGTCGCTTTTCATAATATTTCTATTCACTTTTGCCGGATATTTCTTTTTCTATTTCGATGGAAATGTTTTCGGACCGAGATATTATTATGAAACTTCTTTTCTTCTTGTGATCATAATTGCTTATGGATTTATGCAGACAGAAGGACATGTAAGAGTTATTGCGGTTTCGCTGGTCATTTCTGGTTTTATTTTTCAAAGTGCTGTAATTGTTCCTGAACTTTATCACAGCTATAAAAACGGGTTCTGGGATATTGATGCTAAATTAGGGGAGGCGGTCAAAGAGAAAGGGATTCAAAACGCCATTGTTTTTGTGTCTCCCAAACATCTTTACGGATCGGGTTTTGCCTTGATGGATCACTCTGATATTGATAAGAACAGTGTCATTTATGCAAGGGATCTCGGTGAAAAACAGAACAGCCGTCTGATGGGAAAATATCCGCAAAGATCATATTATCTCGCCAAGTTCAAAAAACCGGGGAAAAATACCGAACCGCCTGAAATAATTGAGATAAAGCCAAAGCCGGATTATGGAAACATTCACATAGAACTTGAAGACAAAAGCTATCCGCTCACAGGTTCTCCGGATTACTGCAACATTTTTCCGGAAAAATCGTATCTTGATAAATATTTTGAAATGGAACCGCCGTATAAATATCTTCAGTTCGGGCAGTGGTTCTTTTTCTGCAGATTTGTAAGCACTCAGCAATATTACGATTTTGGTCAGAAATTCAATGACTCCGGCAAGTATGAAATGATCGTGAAAGCAGTCAGCGGCCCTGAAATGGGGAAATTTAAAGTTTTAGTTGATGATAAATATACAGGTGTTATTGATTTCAATTCACCTGTTGAAGAATTCAAGCTTTTTTCTGTTGAAATGAAAGTGAAAAAAGGGTTCAGATCAATAAAACTCCAACCATCTGAACTTGTAAGTCCTTTAAATTATTTCTTTATTGACTATATTGAATTTGTGCCGCGGAGATGATGATGAAAGAATTTGTTATATTTGTAATGCTTATTTTGTTTACTGCCGGCTGTGAAAATACAGCTCACAACACACCGCATACCGAAGAAGCGGCGGATCCTGATATCGTCCTTGAGCCGGATGAAGATAGTGTTGAAACTCCCTTGATATTTGATGTGAAGGTTGAACAAAATGAGAAAAATGTTCTGTCATGTCGTCTTACATTCAAGACAAAAGAGAAGACTAAAATTGTTGTCAGATATTTCTCAAAAGATCATAAAGGTTATGAGATCGTTGAAGAAAATGAAAAGACAGATCACTATTTCTTTCTCTGGGGGATGAGGGCTGAAAAAAAATATACTATTGAGATATATGATTCTGAAAATCTGAATGAAATTATTGGAACAAGTGAGTATGCTACGGGTTTTCTGCCTGATACAGTGCACTATATGTTTCTTTCTGTAAATGAAAAAGATAAGGTTTCTGACGGATTTGTTCTTTTTACTACTTCAGCAACTATTGTTGACAAAGCAAATCCTGTAGCTTTGATGGTTGATACGGAAGGGGAGGTGGTGTGGTATTTTGAATATTACATGGCGGGGTTTAATGTTCTTGGTGATATGCAGTTTATTGATGAGACATCGACCATATTTATTTCGCTTACAAAAGGGCCGAATATGGCGGAAATTATGGCTGAAGAAGCGATAGAGATAGATCTTGAAGGAAATCTGCTCTGGAAATCTCCGGAGGCGGCAAATATCTATGATGAGCCGGGCAGCTGGAATCATATTTATGAATGGCTAAGTGATGACACGATATTAATGCTGAGAGCGAATCTGGAATCAGTGATCCAGTTTCAGAATGTTGTAAATGTCGACAGGGATTATAATGTGATCTGGACATGGAGCCCTTTTGACCACTTTGAGACGCCTGATTGTGATCCTTCCTCATGGTGTGACTGGACACATTTTAATTCTGTTTCAATGTTCAAAGATGCCGGGGTTGTTTATCTTAATTCAAGGAATATGTCGAAGTATTTCAAGATAGACATGAATTCGGGAAATGTTGTGTGGACATTGGGCAAAGACGGTGATTTTACAATTGAAACGGAAAATACGGATCCGTGGTTTGAAGTCGCCCATGATCCTGAAATAAAGAGTTTTGACGGCGATACGGTCATTTTTTATGACAATGGATCGCTTGAGCGCGGCTTCAGCAGGGTGATAGAATACAAGCTTGATTTTGAGAATATGACCGCTGAAATATCTTTTATCTATGACGGGACAAATGACGGCAGAATGTGGTTTACCGAATACTGGGGCGATGCCGATTCACTTCCCAATGGAAATATTTTTGTCACAGCAGGTGATTATCAGCTCTATAGCAATTCCCGTTTATTTGAAGTCACCCGTGAAGGTGAAGTGGTCTGGGAACTTTTCATGGATAAGCAGGAAGATTGGATAGTGGCTCTATATAATGCCCAGAAATTTGTTCCGCCACTGAAACGATTGGATTAATCAGCACGCCGCTTTTGCGTCAGCGATATTCTTTTCGGCATGTGTGAAAAGTTTTCTGAAAACAACAAGACCTATCGGTGAAATTATAGCGGTTGTTCCGACCCAGACCCATACCATGTAGTGATCCGGATAGTTTTCAACGCCTGAGGGAAGCCCTTCCGGTGTATATGTCTTGACAAGCCAGCCGGAAAGCGGTCCGACAAAAAATTTCGCAAAAAAGAAGGGAAGAACTGCAAGTGAAAGGTATGATGCTTCTCTCCCTTTCGGAGCGATTTCCGCCGTGAACTGCATGAGCCGTGGTGACCAGAACGCTTCTCCGATAGTGAAGATTATGACAAACAGTATTACGGAAAAGAACAGAGGCGATCTTCCTTCAACCGGCACATCAAGCCATCTTGCAAAAATTAGCTCTCCGACCCATGTATCGTTCAAAAATGCGAAGAACTGGTGGGGAATTACAGCTATGAAAACAGAAAAAGCGGAAATGAATGTTCCGATCAGCATCATTTTGTATGAACCGATCTTTTTGGTCAGAGCCGCGATCAAAGGGACAAGTATAACGATCATTGTCGGGTTCAGAACTCCGTAAATGCTTCCGACTTTCACGCCGTCACCGAAGATCCTGATGCCGTATTTGGGGAAAGTATAATGAAAATGCTGGAAAGTAAGACGGACAAAAACTGTTATGAAAAGCATGAAAATGAATATCCAGAAAGGTTTCTCCGAGAAAACCTGCTTCATTTTCGTAAAAGTATCGACCGCCGTATGCTTGACAGTACTTAAAAGTGCCGGAAAGAAAGCTCCACCGTCACCTATTTTCTTTCCGGGAGTTATAACTATTCCGTTATCTTCAGTCATTTCTACTCCATCCCGCATAAAAAGGATAGACAGCATTCCCGGAATTGTAATGAAAAAGCCGATCAGAATTATAAGCTGATAACTTGACACTGAAAGTCCGGTAAGCGGAATTGAAAAATATGCATGTTCTCCGAATTTGTGCCGCACAAGGTCGAAAATATAGGCACCTATTGCAAAACCGACATTCATAAGAGTGTAGAAAAGACCGAATCCCAGCGCAGCAGTTTCTTTAGTGGTAAATCTTTTTATGGCAACTGAAAGAACTGGTCCTGTTATAGCGATTCCTACCGCCATCGGAATGAAGCCGAAAAAAGTGGAAAGAAAGATATTAGGCATGAAGGGCATCAGAAATCTTGAAAAAACGAGCATGAATGAGCCGATCAGAAGAGTTTTTCTGATTCCTATCGCATCGCATACAGGTCCTACGATTATGACAAGAAGTGTGAGAAATATCGACCATGTTCCCATGTATGTTCCGGCTGAGACATCTGAAAGTCCCATGTCTTTTGAAAGGTAAAGAATGAAAGCGATGTTTATCCCGCCGTATGCGGAATATTCGGTAACTTTGGTGAAAAACATCAGATAAAGTTCCCTTGGCGAACCTTTCAATCCTTTTGCGTAGCTGGCAATAATGTAAATGAATGCGGCGACAAAAGCCGCAATGCCGATGTAGATAACAAGATCAAGCATCCGTTACTCCTTGAAATTAATGAACTTCCATTGATAGAAAGGATAACTATTGTTTAGAAGCCGTCAAGGAAAAAGCGAAATCTAATATAAATTATACATCCTTAATTTTCACTTGGTTAATGCCCGTTAGCGTTATTTTAATTTTGTCAGTTTGCCCTCTGAACAATAAATAGTGAAAGGATCTGAAAAAGCTCAGTTGAAAGGATGGCAAGTATCAGTCCGACAGGATATGCAAAAGCAAATGCGGTATTCTGGATGTCGGTTTTAAGAACTTCGTTTGAATTAAGCACTGCCGATGTTGAATTGAGTGTTCCTGCAATAAGTCCCACAGTTTCAAGAGGATCTTTTCTGAGTACGAAAGTTGAAAAACCGTATGTGAAAATCACCGGCAGAAATGCAAGAAGAATCGCTCCCGATACAAAAAGAGTGCTTCCCGGATTAATGAAAATATTTATCAGTTCACCCCCTGTGCTGGTTCCCAGAGCCGCAAAGAAAATATAAAGTGAAAGCTGTCGCAGAAATGAATTTGTCTGCTGAGGCATCTGCCAGAGGATCGAAGCAAATTTAACTCTGTTGCCAAGGAACATTGAAACAGCAAGAATACCGCCGGTAAATCCGAGCGAATATCCAAGTCCTGGTATGGGGAAATTCCCCGCGATCATTCCAAGCACTATCCCGATCGAGACAGGAGCGAACTGTGTTTTGAATATTTCATTTACATCATCGCCAAGAAACTCTGTAAGTTTCTGAATTGATTCTGAATTTCCGATAACAACAATTTTGTCACCGAGAACCAGTTGTTTTCCGCTGTCCGGGGAAAGTTCAACAGATCCCCTTATCAGTCGTGTGATCTTGACATTGAAATGGTCTTCAATGGAAAGTTCTCCGAGAGTTTTTCCTGCAACATTGCTTTTAGATATGAGGATCTTTGCTGTGGTCACAGAATCATCTTTATCTATTTCAGGAATTCCTGACGGTCCGATCAGGATCTCAAGATTTTCAAGATTTTCAGGACTTCCGACTGCGGCGACATAACCCCCTTCATTGAGGATGATATTGTCATTGGCAAGAAAACTTTTTCCGTTTTCGATATATCTTGAAAAAACGACACCGCTCAATTTAAATTGTGTGAGTGAACCGAAATGTTTTCCTGTGATATTGGGGTTTGTGACTTTGAAAAACTTAAAGATCCTTGATCTTGCTGAATTCTCAGACTGTTCTTTGTGTAAAGAGATAAGTTTTACGACATTGTGTCTGAAAATTACAGGGAGATAGCTGATAAGATAGACATTTCCGATCAACGATATCGGGTAGATTATTCCGAAAGCCGCACCTATTGCATTATCTCCCGATCTCACAAGGGCGGAAGCCATTGCAGGGGTCGAAATGAATGCTCCTGCAAAAAGACCGGTGTAGGAGCCGGCGGAAAAAGTTCCTCCTGCGGCAAGAGCCAAAAGGGATGTGAACAAGATCAGAAAGAACACATAGACCGGTGGAACAATGATCCAGCTCCGTCCTTTTTTTGAGAACATTGTGAAAAACTGAGGTCCGGCTTCTATTCCGACGCAATATACGAAAAGAGCAAGAGCGAATATTTCAAAATCCTTCGGGATGACAAAACCATAATAACCGAATATTGATGCAATGATGAATATTGAAGCAATTCCGAGAGAGAAATTTCTTATTTTTATCTGTTCAAGGATCTTGCCTGTTGCAATTATCAGAAAAAGGACAAAGACAGAGTTTGAAAGAAGTGTCTGCATGGTTCCTCCAATAAACAGAAAAAACTTAGTCCGCTCGAATGTATAACCGCAGGATAATAAAATCAATAAAAATCAAAATAATAAAATCATGGATTTTTATATTGATTTTACAGGGTAATCGGATAGACTCGAGTGTCATTTTTTTTGAGTCATAATGCCTGAAATATTGTTTGTCATATTAATTAATTCCTGAAAACCCTGTTACAGATGTCAATTCGGCCTTTGATATGACTCAGCCCGGCTCGGTTTCAGTTGAAGCTGATTCAAACATATTGAAAGGGCAGATCGTTTATGGTGATAGTATAGCGCAACTGATTGAAAATTATACTGATTTCTGCGGAAGAATGGATGCTCTGCCTGAATGGATGGATAACGGGGCTTTTAAATAGAGGCGCAGAACTTGGGATATCCTGTTGTAAGGCATCCGATGTTCCATTATGAGTCAGATCCGGAAGTGTTCAAACTCGAATACCAGTTCATGCTTGGAAGTGATTTTATGGTCGCTCCGGTCCTTGATCAGGGTAAAAATGAAATTGAAATTTATCTTCCTGAAGGTGAATGGGTTCATCTGTGGAGCGATCTTGAATATGATAATGAAACAGGAAAATATGTGACTGTTCCGGCACCTCCTGGAAATCCTGCAGTATTTTATAGAAAAGGGTCTAAGTATGGAAATAAACTGAAGGATTCTCTAAAAGATCTTTAAAGCTCATACCAGGTATGCCAAAATCGCAGTTTTTCTTTTCAAGTTGTGTTACGCCCCGATTTTTTTAAAGATAGATGAATGATACGCCTTGATTTTTTCAAAGATAGCCGTATGATACGCCTTGACTTTTTTGAAGACAGATGTATTATACGCCTTGACTTTTTTAAAGATGATCCTTTAAGCATTTGAATTTGTTGGCGGAGGTGATTTTGGAAAGAAAGATTTATTCAGATCTCAAAAAATGGGCAGTGCAGAAAACAAGAAAACCGCTTCTTTTAAGGGGTGCAAGGCAGGTTGGAAAAACACATTCGGTAAGAAATCTTGGAAAAGAGTTTGAGAATTTTGTTGAACTGAATTTTGAAGAAAATCGTGAACTTGCTGTTTTTTTCAGTTCATCTCTAACTCCTCAGAAAATTACTGATCAGCTGTCTCAATATACCGGTCAATCAATTGTTCCGGGGCAGACACTTTTGTTTTTTGATGAAATTCAGGCATGTCCCGATGCATTAAGATCGTTAAGGTTTTTTTATGAAAAAATGCCGGATCTTGCTGTTGTTGCCGCAGGATCGCTACTTGAATTCGCATTGTCTGAAATTCCGTCTTTCGGAGTGGGAAGGATCTCTTCAATGTTCATGTATCCGGTTTCATTTTTTGAATTTCTTGATGCGACGGAAAATCAGCTTTTAAGAAAGGCCATACAGAATGCCGGTTTTAAGAACCCTCTTTCTGAGCCGCTGCATAATAAAGCGATGAAACTGTTAAGATCATATATGGTTCTCGGGGGTTTGCCGGAAGTAGTTGACAATTATGCCAGAACTGGAAATACGGTCGTTTCTCAAAAAATGATAGATGAACTGATACGCACTTTCCGGGATGATTTCGCAAAATATAAAACAAGAGTTGCAACAGAAAAAATTGATGCAACATTTAATTCCACAGCTTTTCAGGCCGGCTCAAAGTTTGTTTACAACGCTGTCGGTGATGGTTCCACAACTGGTTTTTCAACGGCACTTGAGCTTTTGAACAAAGCGGGGCTTGCAGAAAAAGTATTTCATTCATCAAGTCGGGGCATCCCGTTAAAAGCACAGATAAAACCCAATAAATTCAAAGTCCTTCCGTTTGACACAGGTGTCTATCAACGGCTGACGGGGCTTGATATTCCCGGTTTTCTTGTGGCGGATGACACAGAGATTGTAAACAAGGGAGCTATAGCTGAAATTTATGTCGGTCTTATGCTTATGCAGACATTTCCAAATCACATGAAACCCGATAGTTTTTACTGGCAGAGAGAGGAAAAAGGAAGCAATGCCGAAGTTGACTATGTAATCGAGCACAATGGAAAAATATTCCCTATAGAAGTTAAAGCATCAAAAAGAGGAAGTATGCAGAGCATGCAGCTTTTTTTAAAAGAACGGGGTTTTCATGCTGGAATAAGAATTGCCGGAGAAAATTTCAGCAGTTATCAGAATATTTTAGTTGTTCCGCTATATGCCGTTGAAAATATAAGAGAGCTTATTCAGTAGCAAAAGCATAAACATATGTAAGCATATCTTATCTTTTTAAGGTTTGTACCAAGTTGACCAGAAATCGCAGTTTTTCTTTTCAAGTTGTGCTTCTTCAACAAGAGTATCAGAAATGTTAAGATATTTTTCTTCACTGTCATAAACCGGCCAGTCATCAAGTGTTCCGTCTGTTGCGAATTTGATCCACAGACCGCTTATGTTATCAACGGTTTCCTGATAGCCCAGTTCAGTTTTTTTATAATTTTCAGCCCAGGTGTTGAAAAGATATCCGAGCTCTGCTCCGTGAAAACACCCAAGACCTGTGGAAGCACCGTAATCGGGAACTTTTGAAAATCTGTAATACCTTATGTTCTTGTTATATTTGGAAAAATCGCGTGTCATGAGAATCGATGAACAGTTGAAGTAAAGATCTGCAAAAATATCTGTGTATGCATGCCATGGTGATTCGTAAGCTGATGCAGGATATTCAGTAAGAACCTGTGTTGCAATAAGTCCGAACTGCTGTTTTATCAGATTTTCATATTGATCCTCTGTCTTGATATAGTCCTGATAAGCGATAGTGAAAGCAGTCCCTTCATCACTGTTTGTTCCGATTATGAGAGGGATTTTCTTTCCATCCCCGGCAATCGCCATTTTGTAAGGAACATCGATGAAGAGTTCCCCGTCAACATGGGGACCGTAGCTTTCTGACTGAGCATCAAAAATGCCGCTTTCAAGAGTATCAAGAACTTCATCTGCCGTCATATCTTTAAGACATTTCTCAATATTTTCAGCATCAATGCATCCTGCCTCTTCAATATAACGGATCCCCTGATCATCGGCATCCTCTTTTTTCATTGCGTCGCCCCAGGAAATGGTCGCACTTTGAATTACAGCTCTTTTGAAAAGATCGGGGCGGAGCGCGATCATTGTTCCGACAGAGAGTCCACCTGCCGATTCTCCGAAAATTGTGACATTTTCACTGTTTCCGCCGAAAGATGAAATGTTTTCTTTTACCCACTCAAGTGCCGCGATCTGATCCATTGTTCCGAAATTGCCGACAATTTCAGTATCAGGAACAGCAAGAAATCCGAACTGTCCGAGACGATAGTTGATCGTTACAAGAACGATTCCCTGAGATGCAAGCCACTCTCCTTCATAAGTTGCGAGCGATGCCGCACCATTGACATATCCGCCGCCATGAATGAAAACCATTACTGGAAGATCATTTAATTTTGGATCAAATGGTCTGAAAACATTAAGATAAAGGCAGTCTTCATCCCATGGAGGAATATATCCTGCCGCAATAGGTACCGACTGAGGACACGCTTTGGAATAATCTTTCGCTTCAAGAGTTCCTTCCCACGGTTCACTTTTCGCTGGTGCTTTCCAACGGAGATCTCCCACAGGAGGCAGGGCGTAAGGGATCCCTTTATAGCTTATAACACCATCTGCCGCGAGCCCTTTTATTATTCCGTCACTGATCGTAACTGTTTCATAAGATTCAACAATTTCATCATCAGTTGTTTCATTTACATCCGACTCCGCCAAGGCTTCGTCGGACAAGTCGTCGGAAAAGTCATCAGCAGTCTCCTTGTCATTGGCAGTTTTTTTAGAGTTCTCACAACCGTAAAACGCAAAAACCGCAAGAAAAATAAAAAACAACGCTTTTTTCATGAACTTTTCTCCCAAAAAACGGTTAAGTTACAACACTTTATTTGAAAACAGCGGAAATATCAAGGATTGCAAAAACAGCTTTTTGACATCTTGCAGTTTTTCAATTAGATTCAAATTGTTAATGTTTGGGGAGTAAATATCATGAAAAAACAGACAATTCCAGTTGATAAGGCGTTTAAATTACTGTCAATCTGGGCGAAAACAATTGGTCATGTTCCAATAATTGATCTTATGGCGGCTGGGGGTGAAAATCCGTGGAAGATACTTGTTTCGACAATGCTTTCGGCAAGGACAAAAGACAGTGTGACGGCAATCTCTTCAAAAAAGCTTTTCAGTGTTGCAGATACTCCGCAAAAGACTGCAAAACTGACTGTGGAAAAGTTAATGGAGCTTATTTATCCAGTCGGATTTTATAAAGTCAAAGCGGAAAATCTGCATAAACTGGCTTTAATAATTGCTCAAAAATATAAAGGTCAAGTGCCTGAAACAGTTGAAGAACTCACGACTCTTCCGGGAATTGGCATAAAAACTGCATCACTCGTTTTCATTAAAGCATTTGACGGTTACGACATCTGCGTTGACACCCATGTTCACCGCATTTCAAACATGTGGAACCTCGTTAAAACCGATGTGCCCGAAAAAACAAGAGAAGAACTCAAAAAAGTCCTACCGAAAAAATACTGGAAAGAACTCAATCAGCACATCGTCACACTCGGACAAACCATCTGCCGCCCAATGAAACACGAATGCGACAAATGCCCACTGAATAGAATATGTTCTGAGTCGAAAGTGTGTGCGTAATTTCCACACCACCTTTGTTTTTCTTGCACATTAACATTGTTTGTGTTATTATGCACTATTAATGTTTTTTGAGGTGAGTGATGAAGGTTGTTCAAAATTTAAGAAAATATGTTGAAGAGACCCTGGGGATTAAGATCCATCCGGTGCTTTGGAAAAAGAGTCGGGCGATGCCTTTACTTATCACAGATATGTATCATCTATACGAATCCCCTTTCATTGACAGCAGTGTGATCTTCATTATTGATAAAGGGCGTGATGAGCTTACCCCCGCTTCCGTAAAAAAACATATTTCCATGATAAGAGAAAAAGAGGGGGTGGATATCGTATATGTTAAAGACACTGTCTCCAGTTTTAACCGGAAGCGGCTGATCGAACAAAATGTCCCTTTTATAATTCCGGGCAACCAGATGTATCTTCCCATGCTGGGGATCGATCTTAGGGAATATTTTAGAAAAAATATCATTGAAAAGACCGTTTTCAGCCCTTCCACACAGGTGTTTCTTCTGTCGGCAATAATTAATGATAATGGACAGTACTGTCCCAGAAATGCCGCGGAAAAACTCGGGTATTCCCAGATGACTCTTTCTCGTGTTTTTGATGAACTCGAAGCGGCTGGAATAGGGGCTCATACAATTTCAGGGAAAGAACGGTTCTTAACTTTTGAAAATGATAAAAAGGCACTGTGGGAAAAAATAAAGCCGTATCTGCAATCACCGGTTAAAAAAAGAACCGTGTTCTACGGTGATAAAACTGAAAGAATGTATTTATCAGGTCTGTCAGCTCTTTCGGCATATTCCATGATAGCGGAAATCAGCCCGGTTTATGCCGTAAGTTCAGACACATGGAATGAAATTAACAGAAAATCCGCTTCAGGCTCACAGTCATTGAAAAATGAAATTGAGATAGAGGTATGGAAATATGATCCGGGACTTTTTAGCAGGAACGGGGTTGTTGACCCCTTCTCTCTTTATCTCTGTTTTAAAGATGACAGCGATGAAAGGACACAGTCGGCAATTGACCAGATGATGGAGAATTATAAATGGTAAAAGGGCTCTCTATTTTTCGCAAATATTTTGAAAACTATACTGAAAACTTTGTTGTCATAGGTGGAACCGCCTGTTTTCTTTCAATGGAAAACGCAGGAGTGCCTTTCAGAGTCACCAAAGACATTGACATTGTGCTTCTTATTGAGGCAATTGATACACCTTTTGTAGAAACGATCTGGAAATTCATTAAAGAAGGCGGGTATCAGGTGCGGGAGAAGGAATCGGGGAAAAAACAACTCTACCGGTTTTTAAAGCCGGAAAATACTGATTATCCCTTCATGATAGAGTTCTTTTCCAGAAAACCCGATATGCTCCAAATTTCAGGCAGTTCAACTGTGACACCCGTCCCAACGGATGAAGCCGTATCAAGTTTATCGGCAATCCTTCTTGATGATGACTACTATCAGTTCATCCGGTCGGGGAAAATAATTCTTGAAGGAATCCCCTCTGTAAGACCTGAACATCTTATTCCTCTTAAGGCGAAGGCATTTCTTGACCTGTCGGAAAGAAGGGAAAAAGGTGAAAGCATCGATTCCCGTGATATTTCAAAACACAGGAACGATATTTTCCGACTGACAATGATCGCTGATCCGGAGTTCAAAGCAGACATTCCTGAAAAAATATCAGATGACATGAATATCTTCATTGAAAAAATGAACCTTGAAACGGTTGATCTTAAAACTCTCGGGATCAAAGGAATATCAAAAGAGCTTTTATTGAAACAGTTAAAAATGATGTATCTTTGATTTTTTTGTTTCGAAAATGATTTAAGCACCCTTCAAAGATAGGTCGCTTGCGACAAAATGAAGGCAACGCCATCAAAAACGATCGGTCATAAAACCGGTTTTCATCCATTTTCAGGTTGATTTTCGACAAAGCAAGCATTGTTGCAACTGTTTGAATTCATTGGACATTACACGCGCCGCGAAATCAAGCCCATGAAAAGCTCAATGATTACGGCTGCTTCCTACAACCAATCGTTATGTCAACCGAATTATCTATTGAGATATGCAATGATCTCCCGGCCAAGCCACACATCCTGCAATTAAACCTCCAGGTCTGTGCGGACTTGAACATTTATATTTCCCATTTTCTGGGTTTTCTTCTCCCCACTTACAGTAGGAAGCAAGAAATTCTATTGTTGCAGTTTCACACCATATATGGCATGTCCCTGCTTCATTAAAAATTTCATGGCCGATCAAATAGATTCCTTGTCCCACATTTTCTGTGAATGTGGAATTCCAATCTTTGTCTTTCCCTGAGCACTCTACTGCATTTTCGGGAATTATCAAACTGAAACTATTCGCCGGACATAAAATGTCATAAGAACATTCATTCAAATTACACGAAGGAGTTTCGTAAAATTCTCCGCCATTACAGTCGGTTTCGTCTATACACTCAATTGGAGTATTCACACATCCAGTCTCTGGATCACAGCTGTCTAGAGTTAAACGAATTTTGTCATCACAATCAAGAGGTTCTGTGCTTGGTCGGCATTTGCCGTCTGCATGACAGAACTCACTACCGTTGCAGAGATCATCATCCTGACATTCTGAATCAATAGTGCAGTTGATAATATTCCCGGAACATGTTCCGGAAAGGCATTTATCATTAAATGTAAGTTCATCACCATCATTGCACTTCGTATCATCAATTTTTTTAGGATTTGAACACTCACCAGTCAGAGAATCACATGTTCCAGCATCGTGACATTGGTCTAAAGCTTCGCAAACCACATCATCACTGCCGCTACAAACACCGCTCTGGCAAGTATCTGTCTGAGTACAGGCATCACCATCATCACATGTTGTGTCATCCTCTTTTGCAGGATTTGAACACTCTCCCGTGACAGGATTACATACGCCAACATCGTGACACTGGTCAAGTGCTTCACATACAACATCTTCGCAGTGGTTTATCTGAGTGAATGAAACTGTTTTTGAATGTGTTGGCTCTTCTGAACCAGCTTCATAATAATCAATTCTGTAAACATTCCCAGGCTGATTCATATCAATAGCAATTTCACATTTGTTTCCGGAATCTATTGAGGTAAATGTCTGAGATTTTGAGTTGCTGTCATAATCAGACATTGTCCAGTTGCTTATTGAACCATATTGTCTCCACGGTTCACCTGAAATCAGTGTCAGCTTAATCTTTAAATCCACTCCTGCGGGCAGTTCAGCGGATAGACTGAATTGCATAGACTGTTCAGAAAAATATTCTGTTTTGTTCCAATATAGTAAGTTCTCTCCATGACTGCCTTCTTCCGGATAGTTAATTATTGATTCATTGCTTTCAAATTCAGTTGAATCAAGAAAATTTTGAATATACTTTTCGAAATCTGGAAAATCAGGTGTCTGATTTATTTCAGCGTAACGACTCTGAAGATTTTTAAGAATTTTTGAAGGAATAAGATATTTGGCATGCTTAACAAGATCCGACCCTGAAATTTCACTATCAAGAATGCCATCTTCTTTTATATCTTGACTAATATTTGAAAGAAGTTCTGTCAGTTCAGAATCAGAGCGATATCCCTGCAGTATCGCTGAAACTGCAAGAAGAATAGCGTTGCTTTCACCTGTTTTGCTGATGTCCATTTCTTCGGAATTTTCAAGCAAATCTTCTTCTTTTTCTATTTTGAATATTTTAAGCACTTCTTTTTGTGCCTGTTTTTTTGCCTCACCGAAAGTTTTTTCCTGTGAAATGAGGAATTCGACTCTTGATTTCTCCAGATTTGAAAGAATATTTATGTTTACGCTTTCTTTGTCTGTTATGTCCGAAAGAGCATAAAGCGTAATTTGTGAATCAGATTTTTTACCAGTTACCTCATTAAAATAAAATCCATCAGCTCTGAAACTCACAAATTTTGATTGAAGAGTGACATCCGCTAATTCAAAAATGCCATCGTTTTTAGTTATTTGTGTATTATAAATCTTTCCAGTCTGAACAAGGTTTTCATCAAGCTCAAAAAGTGAAATAGAAGTTCCATTTATGAAAGGTCCCTTCTGAACAAAACCTGTGATTTTATCTTTTTCTATAATTATCACAGCGTCATCATCATTTACAGTTTCATCTGATTCAGAAACCGTTTCGTCTCCAGTGATATCAGAATCACCAGCGTTGCTGTCATCCTCATATTTTTCAACATCTGAATCATTTAAGTTATTGTCGTTTTTGAGTTTTTCTTCACTTTTACCACATGAAACCAATAAAAAAACAAAAAAAGCTGTTAACAACACAAATAATCTGTTAAAACACATGTCAAACCTCAACAAAAAAATTAAACCAAAAGTCACAACTCACTTTAAAATATTAGCGAAAAACAGTTTACATTCCGGTCGAGTTATTGTCAAATTTAAATGCTGATTTCACTGATTGTTAGAAAAAAAGATGAAAACAAAAATTTGATTTTACGCACTATACTTCTCCAAATTCTGCGAAAAGCTCAATAAGCAATTGACATATTTGCGAAATATGATAAGGTATAGTGTAAAGAGTGGAGGTGA
>ERZ795031.1907-NODE-1907-length-20869-cov-15.687086_pt1 | contig 20869 bp, 17 predicted proteins | sample MGYA00375123_ERZ795031 | MGnify/ENA primary metagenome ERZ795031 (study PRJEB30166, sample SAMN05720159) | activated sludge metagenome | isolation source: anaerobic digester from wastewater treatment plant | place: USA | collected 2015-04-21 ...
GCTCCGAGCCATGTCAAGTACACCCGCATGCGGGTGTACTTGACATGTTTCAAAATACCATTTAAAACTCAAAATGGGCGGTTAAGCTAAAATCCGCTCAAACGCCCATCTTAAAAATCATTTTTTTGTGTCTTTATTCAATGTTAGGATTTTCTAACCCCAACAATTGACAAAGAGCCTTTTAGATAAACGATTTTTAACAACTAAATATTAATGTTTTCTTAAGCATTAGGTCATACGGCTTTCACGCAGTTTTCTTTTAGTTTTGCCAGGTAAGCCTTTTCTACTGTGTCGAATACCTGGTATTCTTTTTCTCTGCTGTTTAATGCAGGTACATAAAGCTTAATCTTTGCCTCATCCTTAGGATCTTCTTTGTATACTGCATTTAACAGCCCGGCTAATTTAGCAAACATTTCAAGGTTTGACATGCCTGTTAATGGTTTAATTGCTTGAACTACGTTTCTTACAGTGCCGTCTGCGCTGACTATCGTGCCATTGCTTTCAGCAATGCTGCACAGCGGAAGCAGATAATCGGCTTTGGCTGTAGTTTCATTTTCCATTATGTCAAACACTGCAAAGGCTTTAAGATTGTCTATTGCTTTCTTAAGCTCAGGAATATTTCCCAATATATCTTCGCCTATTACCACTAAACCTTTCAGCTCGTTGTTTAACAAAGCTTTCTTGATTTCTTCCCCGGGAGTTCTGAAACCAATGTTCCAGGCTCCCTGGCTGTTTGATTTAGCTTTGAGAACTATCAAACCTCTGTGGGGGCGTTTGTCGTTTCCTACTAAAACAGTTATGTCAGCCAATACCTTCAGTGCTGCTTTCGGAACTGTGTTTTCATCTGCAACAATGATTGGTTTTCTTGCTTTCTTGAAGGCTTCCGCAACTTTAGCCGCTTCAGGAAGAACTTCTATTTTATCCAATACCTTGATTAATTCTTCTCCGTTTTCATAGCGGTTGATTGATTCTTTCTTGATAACCCCGTTATCAACCAATGCTTTCAAAACGCGTGTAAAGAATACTTCATATTCTGTTACGCCTGCTTTTTCTGCAAAAATATCCAGCTTTGTTTTAATTGTTGAAGCAGAAATTATTTTCTTGGTATTGGACAATCTTCTGAGTTTCATTCCTGCAGCAGGATGATGTTCATACAACTGTCCTGCTGAAATTATCAAATCAGCATTGTCCAGCTCTTCAGCTGTTATAGTTGATTGATTCCTGCCTAATACATATTCAATACCGGATTCTGAATCAACCGTAAATGAACCTTTATATTTACTATTTAATTCATCTGCCACAGCCTTGATATATTTGAATTCTTCATTTGTCAGCTTGGGTGATACTACAAATGCTATCTGATCATCACCGTACATATTTTGTATGTTTCTTAAGCGTTTTGCTGTTTCATATATTGCTGTGTCAAGAGCAACAGGTTCGTGAACCCCTTTAACCTTAACCTTTGGCTGAAGGAGTCTGTTTTTATTGTTAATGTGTTCAATACCGAATTTACCCTTGCCGCAGGCAGGTATTTCATTTTCTTTGCTGGAAGCAAGGTATACCATATTATCCTTGTGCTCATATACAACTTCGCATCCTACCGAGCAGTAGCTGCAAACTGATTTGGTTTGTGAAAGGTTCAGAGGAATTTCCTTCATATTTTCCCTTCTGTCAAGCCATGCTCCCGTAGGACATACGTCAATACACTGACCGCAGGAAATACAGCTTGTTACCTTTAATTCCTGCTGGAATGCAGGAGCTACAAATGTTTCATTTCCTCTTTCAACCAGTCCTAATGCTGATGCACCAACCACTTCGCTGCATGTACGTACGCAAAGTCCGCATAGTATGCATTTGTCAACATTCTGTGAAATAAAGGGATGGTCTGTTTCTTTGAATTTCTTTTCATTAGTTGCATGATATTTTTCAGTATCAACTTCATACTTCTTAATATAATTAACAAGCTGGCATTCAAAGTAATCTTTGCAGCCGCATTCAAGACATCTTTTTCCTTCTCTCAATACTTCTTCCTCAGTCATAGTGGGAAGTATAGGCTGGAAGTTATGCTTTCTTACTTCAGCTTCAACAGTCCTGTGAGGAACTCTTGGAAGTCTTTCTTCATCAACATAGTCTTCATCTGTTACTTCAGTATATACTAAAGGCAGGTTCTTGTAAGGAATCATTTCTCCTGCCAAGTAGCTGCTTATAACTCCTGCAGCCCGTCCACCCTGTGCAATGGCGTCTATGGCAATCTTGGGACCGGTTGCGGCATCTCCTCCTGCAAACACGCCTTTAATATTTGTTTCAAAGGTTCCTTCATTGATTACTATATTTTTCTTTCTTCCTTGTCCTACGTTAATTTTTCCGCAGTCAACTTCCTGGCCTATTGCAGCAACAATTGTATCTGCTTCAAACTCTACAAACTCGCCGGTTGGAACAGGGCTTTGCCTGCCTGATGCATCCTTTTCACCAAGAACCATCTTTTCGCATTTAAGTCCCGTTACCTTTTCACCGTCGCTTAGAACTAATGAAGGTGCTGACAAGAATGAGAAAATTATTCCTTCTTCTTTTGCTTCTTTAATTTCTATTTCTTCGGCAGGCATTTGCTCTTCACTTCTTCTGTAAACAACTCTTACTTCCTCTGCTCCTAAACGTATGCTTGTTCTTGCAACGTCCATGGCAGTGTTTCCGCCGCCTACTACTATTACTTTCCTGCCTACTTTTACAGGCTTGTTTTCTGCAACCTTGATTAAGAAATCAATTCCGCCTAAAACTCCGGGAGTGTCTTCTCCTTCACATCTCATAGGCGAGCTTTTCCATGCTCCGATTCCAAGGAACACTGCATCATATTTGTCCTTAAGGTACTCCAGAGACATGTCTTCGCCGACTTTCACCCCGTAATTTATGTTTGCACCCATTTCCTCAATGATTGCAACTTCAGCATCAACTACATTTTTGGGGAGTCTATATTCGGGAATACCATACCTGAGCATTCCGCCGGGTTTTGGCATTGCTTCGAATATATCCACCTGGTGACCGTCTGCCAAGAGGTAATACGCTGCAGACAATCCTGCAGGACCTGCTCCTACGACAGCAACCTTCTTGCCTGTTGCAGGCTTTAATTTTGGAATATAGGGGCTGCCTGAATTTAAATCATAGTCGGCTGCAAATGTCTTAATGCATGCTATTGAAACGGGGTCTTCCACATGCTGTCTGCGGCATGCTTTCTCGCAAGGATGAGGACAAACTCTTCCTATACAAGCAGGCAGAGGTAATTTTTCCTTTATCAGTTTTAATGATTCGAGATATTGACCATTGGCTACTAAACCAACATAACCTTGTACATCCGTATTTGCCGGACAATTTAATGTACATGGAGGTTTGCAGTCGCCTATATGCTGAGAAACCAGCAAATTCAGTACATTATTTCTTGCTTCTTTAACTTTTTCAGTGTCTGATCTTACAACCAGTCCGTTTGAAACGGGAGTTGCGCATGCTCGTGCAATTTTAGGCTGTCCCTCAATTTCAACAATACATAGTCCACACCCTGCATATACTTCCAATCTTTCGTCAAAACACAAGTGCGGAATTTCTATGCCATTCTCTAAAGCTGCATCAAGTACTGTCTTTCCAGCTTCAGCTGTGATTTCTTTTCCATTTATATTAAGTTTTACTAAGGCCACGGCTAATCCTCCTTCTTAATTTTTTTGTACAGCGCCGAATCTGCATACGCTGTAGCAATTTCCGCATTTAATACATAATTCTTTATTGATTTCATGAGGATTTTTAACAGTTCCTGAAATACAGCTTACAGGACACTTTCTTGCACAAAGAGTACAACCTGTGCATTTATCCTTGTCAATTTCATAAGTTAACAAAGCTTTACAATGCTTTGCAGGACACTTTTTATCTACAACATGTGCAATATATTCATCCCTGAAATATCTGAGTGTAGCCAGTACCGGGTTCGGCGCTGTTTGTCCAAGCGCACACAAGGATGAATCCTTAATGCTGTTTGCCAAGCTTTCAAGTTCGTCCAAATCTTCTAATGTACCTTTTCCTTCAGTGATTTTTTCAAGTATAGTGAGCATTCTTTTTGTTCCCACTCTGCAGGGTGTACATTTACCGCAGGATTCATCAACTATAAAATCTAGGAAGAACCTTGCAATATCAACCATGCAGTTGTCTTCGTCCATAACTATCATTCCACCTGAGCCCATTATTGAGCCTACAGCGGCAAGATTTTCATAATCTACAGGGGTATCAAGATGGCCGGCTGTAAGACATCCTCCGGAAGGTCCTCCTGTTTGAACTGCTTTGAATGCTTTTCCGTTAGGACATCCCCCGCCAATGTCATATATTACTTCCCTTAATGTGATTCCCATGGGCACTTCAACAAGTCCAGTGTTCGTAATTTTCCCGCCCAATGCAAATATTTTTGTTCCTGGTGATTTTGCGGTACCGAAGCTTTTAAACCATTCCGGCCCGTTCAGTATAATCTGCGGTACATTTGCCAAGGTCTCAACATTGTTTATTACTGTCGGTTTTTTCCATAATCCCTGGTTAGCCGGGAACGGCGGCTTAATTTTCGCCATTCCTCTGTTTCCTTGAATTGACTGCATCAGTGCCGTTTCTTCTCCGCATACGAATGCCCCTGCACCCAGTCTTGTTTCTATATCAAAATCAAAACCTGAATCAAATATATTCTTGCCTAAAAGTCCAAGCTCTCTTGCCTGGCCGATAGCTATATGCAATCTGCGCACTGCTATAGGATATTCTGCCCTGACATATATAAATCCTTTTGTAGCACCTATTGCATAGCCGGCTATTGCCATTGCTTCTAATACTGCATGAGGGTCTCCTTCAAGAACGCTTCTGTCCATGAATGCACCGGGGTCTCCTTCGTCAGCGTTGCATATTATATACTTCTGGTCTGCTTTATTGGGTGCTGCAAAACTCCACTTAACTCCTGCAGGGAATCCTGCTCCGCCCCTGCCCCTTAAGTTAGCTTCCTTCATTAATTGTATAACGTCTTCAGGAGTCATTTCGGTCAATACTTTTCCCAATGCAGTATAACCGTCTCTTGCAATATATTCATTGATGTCTTCAGGATTTATTAAACCGCAGTTCCTGAGGGCAACCCTTTTTTGCTTGCTGTAAAACTGAACTTCCATCAATGATTTATGTTCTTCCGCATGTTCTACTTTGGCTTTTTCTTTGAATAAATATTTTTCTACTATTCTTCCTTTTAACAAGTGCTCGTCAACAATTTCGTCAACCTTTTCCACAGTCATTTTTGAATAAAATGAGCCTTCAGGATAGACTATTACTATGGGGCCTTCTTCACAGAGACCGAAGCAGCCCGTTCCCACAACCTGTACCTCTTTGTCTAATTCCACTTCTTTTATTTTCTCTTCAAATCTTTTTCTGACTAATTGAGATTTGTTAGAAGTACATCCGGTTCCCCCGCATATCAAAACATGAGATCTGAAAATCGCCATGGTTTTACCTCCGTTTCATAATCTTAAATTTTTGATCCAATTGTATATTCTGTTACAACACTACCATTAACCAGGTGTTCCGCAACTATTCTTTTTGCCTTTTCGGAGTCAACATGAATATATGTTACCTTTTTCTTGTCATGGGCATATATTTCTACGATTGGTTCGTATGTGCACATGCCTATACAGCCTGTCTGAACAACTTGTACATTATTTAAATTTCTTTTTGCCACTTCTTCTACGAATGTAGCAAGAACAGGACGGGCGCCTGCTGATATTCCGCATGTTGCCATACCTACAACAACTCTTATATCTTTGCCGGTATTTCGCATTTCAACATTTTTTATTGCTTCTTCCCTTATCCTTTTTAATTCTTCCAATGACTTCATGGTGACCTCCTATTGGTATTTTTTTAGAATTCCTGATATTTTTGATGTTTCCAATTTGCCGTAAACATCATCATCAATGACCATAACCGGGGCTAATCCGCAGCAGCCTAAGCATCGGGTTGCTTCCAGGGTAAAAAGCTTGTCCTTGGTTGTCTTTCCCACCTTTACATCCAGTTCATCGGCAAGTTTGTCCAAAATTTCCTGAGACCCCTTTACATAGCAGGCTGTACCAAGGCACAGTCCAATTCTATGTTTGCCTTTTTCTTCTGTTGAAAATTGAGTATAAAATGTTACTACCCCATAAATATCAGCCAATGGTATATTCGTTTCATCTGATATGAACTGTTGAACTTCAAGAGGCAAATACCCGAATATTCCTTGTGCCTTCTGCAGTATCTGCATGGTCACACCTTGTGAATTCTTTACCGAATCGATGTACTCTTTTAATTCAGCAAATTCACTTTTTTTTGATAGTACAAATTCGTTCTGCAATTCTCCAACCTCCATATTTAAATATATAAAAATATAAATATAATTATATAACTAATAATCAAAAAAGTCAAAAAAATGTATGTTTATTTATTATTCTGTTAAAATTTTCTCATCTCAAGCAAAAAATCCTCTATTGTAGAGGATTGATTAAAATATCTTAACATACATAGTATATCGATTATACTAATGTCATTCCCTGTCCTTCAGCGTTAATTCTGTCAAATAAAACTCTTCGTCCATATCTATACATTTAATGCTGTAATTTCTTATTAAGTTGAATTCACCGTCATAGCCCCTCATAAGCCATTTTAAATCAGCGTTGATGGAATATTCTTCATCCTCTTTTACAGCTTCGTAAATTTTATCAACCTTCGCATTTATTGCCAGCTCATAGTCAGTGGGGCTGTCCATAACCTTGTGAAGAATAGCTAAATCATTTTGCAGCAGACTGCCTGTTTCAATTTTGCAGAGTTTTGCTTCCAAATCGTCCATATCTTTATAACCGTAGAGGAATTCATTCATAATATTTATCCGCTCATTTAACAAATATTCAATGGAATCAGTTTCTTTATGGTATTCATAACCGCTGATTGAAGTATAACTAAAGAGCAAGAGTACTGCCATGGTGAAAATAAACCTTTTTTTCATTATAAATCCCCCTTAATAAAGATAGTCTTTTTATTATAGGGGGATTGCCATAAGAATTTTATCAATAATTGTCATGTGTTAATACAAATTCTTCTTTCAATTTCAACAAAGTTTGCAAAATCAATTCAAGCTTTTTACGCTTTTTCTTTTTTCTATAGTAAATGGAAGCTCCATGCGCCCTTGCTGAGTTTTATCTCCTTTTATCATTTTTATAAGCACCCTCATGCCTACTGCTCCCACATCATAATAAGGTTCGCCTATGGTGGTCAGCTCTGGCCTAACGAATTTTCCTTCACGGATATTTCCAAATCCCACAATAGATACATCCCCTGGAACGTTTATTCCATTGTCTAAAAAACTGTCAAGTATACCTATTGCTATTTCATCAGAACTGCATACGCAGGCGGTGAAATCCCTTGCTTCATTTATTATGGAAGTCCCAAAATCATATGCCTTGCTGTGCTTGTTTCCTCCGACAACATAAATTTTAGAATAATCTGTTTTGTTATCCTCAACTGCTTTTAAATACCCTTCAACCTTTTCATTTTCTATTGTAGTTCTGTTTTCAAAGTCTGAAAAATATGCAATTTTTCTATGGCCTTCTTCAAATAAATACTTTGTAACATCATATATCGCAGAATAGCAGTCAACAGTTATATGGTTTATATTTTCACGAATATCCCTGGTAAAGAATACACATGGTTTTTTAAGGCTTTTAGCTGATTTAACTATATCTTCATCAAATACATTCCCTACAAGAAACAAACCTTCCGCCTGCTTTCTGTCCAAAAGCTGCAGATATTTTTCCTGTGTTTCCTTACTTCCGTAGCTGCTGCAAAGAAGAATATCATATCCGTACATCTTCCCGATTTCTTCTATTCCTCTAACCACATCGGCAACATAAGAGTAGGCCAGGTTGTTAACTATAACTCCTATCAAATAGGACCTCCTTGTTACAAGGCTCCTTGCAACATCATTTGGTTTATAACCGGTTTCTTCAATAACCTTTAATACTCTTTTCCTGACTTCCGGGCTGACAGGTTTTGAGTCGTTTATTACTCTTGATACGGTCGATATGGATACTTCTGCAAGCCTGGCAACGTCTTTTATTGTAATCATGTTTTTCCTCCTGTTTTTAACATTGGTAATGTATTCCTCTTTATTTTTATTATATATGTATTTCATTGCAAAGGCAAATATTATTTTCCCGTTTTCCTGAATATATCTTCGTTAAAGGTATGGGGACACACCTCCCTATTTAGGGAAAGTCTCTATTGGCAGGAGGAATGTCCCCAAATTTATAAAATAAAAAACCCGCGTGAGCCGCAAACCCATAATTCACACCCGCACCTTGGCAGGTGGGAGTCCTGTTGCCTGATTCTGGCTTCCCGTCAAAGCGGGCTTGTCATAGGCAGGCAAACTTGAATTCCCTTTTACATTATGTCGGTTGAATTAAAAGATTTCCGAACACCGCAGGCTGTTTATTTAATTATATTATATCAAATTTATGCAATATTTACAACTGATTTTTACATGTAATATAGTATTTAATGATATTTTATCCTGCGATTTAGATAATATTCAACTATATTTTTACAGTAAATTATCCAGTTCATCCTGGCAGATAACTTCTTTTTCAATTAAAAGCCTTGCTATTTTACCGACTTTTTCTTTGTTGTCTTCTATTATTTTAATAACCTGTCCATATATTTCCGAAGTCAGTTTTTTTACTGACTCCTCAACTGTGGTTAAGGGTATTCTCAGTTTATCTGACAACAATTGGTAATTTATGAATACAGAATCATTCATACCGTATCTTGTAACATAATCAAGAGCCAGTGAGGTTGCTTTTTCTATATCGTTTTGCGCTCCGGCAGTTATATTCTCATTACCGAAAAACACTTCTTCTGATGCTCTTCCTGCCATCAATACTGAAAGATGATTAATTATTTTCTTTTTGCTTGTAACTTCTTCCCGGCAGGGAGAGCTGAGTGTATATCCTCCTGCTCCCTTGCTTGTGGGAATTACAGAAACACGGATAATTTTATTTTCAGGAAGCAGGTATCTTGAAACAAAGGCATGTCCCGCTTCATGATATGAAGTGACTGTTTTTTGCCTTCCGTTATCATAATCCTTTTTTTCAACCCCTGCCAAAACTTCCAGATATGCTCTTTTTATATGTTCTTCCCTTATTTTATCCGACCCTTGCCTTATTGCCGACAGGGCCGCTTCATTTATTAAATTTTCAATCATTGCTCCGCTGAAATAAACGGTCAAATCGGCTAATTCATCAATATTTACATCTTCTGCATCTATTTTTTTCAAGTACAGGTTTATTATGTCCTTTCTTGCATTTTTGTCAGGCAGCAATATTTCTATCTGCCTGTCAAACCTTCCCGGTCTTAACAAGGCTTTGTCCAGAGTATCTATTCTGTTTGTGGCTGCAACCACCAGGGTCCCTGAATCATCTGCAAATCCCGACATTTCGGTTAAAAGCGCATTTAAGGTTCTGTCTCCTTCATCGCTTCCTTTCATGCCGCCTGCAGCTCTAGTCTTTCCAATGGCGTCTATCTCATCTATGAATATAACGCTTTTACCTGATTTTTTGGCCTTTTTAAAAAGGTTTCTTATTCTTCCTGCACCAAGGCCGGCATAAACCTGCACAAAATCTGAGCCTGATACGGCATAAAAGGGCACCCCGGCTTCTCCTGCCAACGCTTTTGCCATCAACGTCTTCCCTGTTCCTGGTTCGCCGTAAAGAAGGATTCCCTTTGGCATCCTCACATTAAACCTGCTGTACTTTCCAGGATTTTGTATGAAGTCTACCAGTTCAAGAAGGCTTTCTTTAGCTTCTGAGTTTCCCGCTACATCATCGAAGGTCATGGTTGATGAGCCTGTATATTCTATTTCATTTAAATTGTTGATTTCTTTTTGGGCTGATCTTTTATTCTTAAAAAATATGAAATATATAAAAATCAGTACGCCTATAATTGAAATAATTTGATAAGTTTCCATGCAATCCCCCGGCAGCAATGTAAGTATGTGTACATTTCAGCACATGGACACTTTCTTATGGTCTAATCATAAGGTGTGTCATTCTTCCGCTGAAGATGTGTCCCAAACATTTACTTTTATTAGCCAAATTATAGCACAGGGATATACATTTATATATGCTCAATATATAGGTTGTATTCATTAATTTTCCTTTGTTTCCAGCAAACATATGCACTGGGCGGCAATGCCTTCGCCCCTTCCTTCAAAACCTAAATACTCAGTGGTGGTTGCCTTGATGTTTATATTGGAAATATCAGTTTCCAGGTCACAGGCGATATTATTCTTCATTTCATCAATAAAGGGAGAGAGCTTTGGATTTTGAGCAATTACAACAGCATCAATATTGCCGGCCGCAAATTTATTTTCTCTCATTAATTCATACACTATTCTTAATAAAACACGGCTGTCTGCATCCTTATACCTGTCATCCGTATCCGGAAACAGTCTTCCTATGTCGCCTTTTCCCATGGCTCCCAAAAGACTGTCCATTATTGCATGAATTAAAACATCTGCATCTGAGTGGCCCATAAGACCTTTTTCATAAGGAATGTGAACTCCCCCTATGATCAGCTTTCTGTTTTCTGTTAAAGCATGTACATCGTAACCTATTCCAACTTTCATGCCGACTCCTTTAATAAATGCTGGCAATGATTTCTGCCAGTCTTAAATCCAGGGGTGTTGTTATCTTAATATTCTTGTACAATCCTTCTATTGTTTTTACCTTGTAACCGTAATATTCCGCAATGGATGCGTCATCTGTAAACTGCACATCCTCGGTAACGGCCTTTTCATAGCAATCCCTTATTATTTCATAATCAAAAGCCTGGGGTGTCTGAACAGCCCTTAATGTTTTTCTGTCAAGCGTTTTTACAACCATGCCGTCTTCCGAAACTTCCTTGATGGTGTCCAAAACTTCTATCACAGGCACACATGCCTTGTGAACATATGCATTTTCTATACATGTGCTTATCAGATTATAGGAGACAAAGGGTCTTACACCATCGTGGATTAAGACTATGCCGGAGCTTTCTCCGGCCTTTTTCAAACCTTGATAAACCGATTCAACCCTTGTTTTGCCGCCCTGCACCACATGTGCAACCTTATGGTAACAGGGGGCAATTTCATCCTTTACATAATCCATGTCCTCCTTGTTGACAACAAGGATTATAGTATCTACTTCATTGCTTTTTTCGAATTTGTACAAGGTGGTATCCAAAATTGTTTTTCCTGCAATGTCCATATACTGCTTTGGAATTTCAGACCCCATCCTTTTGCCTTTTCCTCCTGCAACAATTATTGCAGTAACATATTTTTCATTTAGCATATCATCTCGGCCCCCTTCCACTTATGCGGATTAAGGTGTATTCCTAATCCAACAATTTCTTAATATTCAAATCATCCAGTGACAAATCAGGAACGCCCAATACCCTTGAGGGAATAAAATCGCCATGGCAGTCCGACCCTCCGGATATCATCAAATTATTCCTTTTGCAGAAATCAACATAATATTGTGCCTTGTTTCCGTTATAGGGGGAAAAGCACTCAATTCCATCGATTCCAAGGGCCAGCCAGTACTCTAATTCTTCCGGGGGCATAGCTGTATCCCTGTAGTGATAGGATGGATGGGAAAGAAATATTTTCCCTCCGCTTTTCTTAGCTGTGCGGATTACTTCCTCCGGGCTTTTAAGCATTGCTTTGAGTCCTGAATTGTAAACATCCTTTAAATGCTCAGGGATATCTTTGTGTATTCCTTTATCAATCATGTAGTTGGCTGACTTCCATCCTCCCCTTTTCCTGTCATATTCATATCTTTCATAATCCTCGGCACTGACATTATCGTATTTGTTTGCAGCATAATTGATATAATCAAAATTCGAGCTTAGTTTGTTTTGATTTGTCCAGTTCAATAACTCAAGGAGCCTTAAGTCGTTTATATCGTAATTATATAAATTTAAATGATATTCTTTTCCTTCATATTCAGCGGTTAATTCTGTTCCGGGAATAAAAATTAAATTATCCCTGTTCCTTAAAATTTCCTGCATGTTTTTGATATTGTCAACACTGTCATGGTCTGTAACAGAAAATATTCCAATTTTATTTTTAATCAGTTCGTTTTTTAACTCTGTCGCGTCCCATGTGCCGTCAGAAGCCATAGTGTGCATATGCATGTCAACCTTCTTCATAATTGCCTTGTATGATACAAAGAAATCTATCATACCTTCCTTTCTTAGTATAGTGAATCTTCGTGTATCCGGGTATAAAACATGGCTTTTACTTCTTCAAAATTTTTGGTTAGAGCCATAATCCACATTAATTTTGTGATTACCGCCTCAATGGTCATGTCATAAGCCTGGAGAACATTATACTTTTGAAGTGCCTTTACTCCTACCTCATATATGCCCATGTCGCTTCCCTCAAACATTACCTGAGTTGCAACAACAACAATTTTACCTTTTTCAATAAGTCCTTCAAGCTTATTTAAAAAATTGTGTTTGTCGAGAAAAGGAAGTCCGCCTGCACCGTAGCTTTCAATTACCACGCCCCGGTATTTTTTCCCTATATAATCAAGCACGTCGGCTTCCATGCCGGGAGCTAATTTTAACAAAAATATATTTGGATAAATGTCCTTGTAAAATTTTACCTCTTTTTCAAGATTGTAATTGCTGATATATTTTGTTATGCGCCTGTCATCTATTATAGCCGCCACCGGAAAATTAATACTTTCAAAAGCACTGTAGCTTTTTGATTTCACCTTTCTGGCCCGTGTTCCTATTATTGCTTTACCGTCAAACACCACATAAACGCCGCTTACACCATCTTCTGAAGCGAACCTGAAGCTGTCCAGAAGATTTTTCTTTGCATCTGTTATTTCAACATTTATTGGTTTCTGTGCCCCTGTTACAACTATTGGTTTGTTTGGATTTTGGATTAAATAAGAAAGGGCTGCAGATGTGTATGCCAGTGTGTCAGTTCCGTGAGATATTACAAAACCGTCATATTTATGATAGTTTTCCTCTATAGCCTCAGTCATCATGACCCAGTGCTCCGGCTGAATATTGGTGCTGTCAATATTTATAAGCTGAATTGTATCTACATGGCAATACTGCCTTATTTCAGGAACAAAACTGATAAGCTCCTCTGAACCTATTTCCGGTGCCAGACCGTTTTTTGTATTTATTGAAGCAATTGTTCCTCCTGTTGCTATCATTAAAAGCTTTTTCATGCCTTCCTCCTCCTTTAACGGATATTTCCCACTTATCCCGCAGTTCCTCATACAAATTTATTTGTTGGTAAACTCATCATCGCCGTTGATTATCTTTTCCATATCCTCCGGCAAAGGGCATGTTATTATCATTTCTTTGTTTGTTATAGGGTGCTTAAACCTCATTTCATAACAGTGAAGCGCCTGCCTGCCTATAAGTGAGCTTTCTGATCCATATAAGGTGTCGCCTATAACCGGATGACCTATATACTTTAAGTGAACTCTTATTTGGTGTGTTCTGCCGGTTACAAGCTTAAGCTTAACCAATGTCATATTGTTGAATATTTTCTCTTTTTTGAATTCAGTTATGCATTCCTTGCCTGATGCATGGACTGTCCGTATTATATCCTCAGGATTGAGTCTTGTTATGGGGGCATCTATTCTTCCCCGGTCTTCCTTCATATGGCCTTCAACTATGGCATAGTAATATTTTTCAACCTGGTTTGACTTCATCTGGACTGCCATCTGATTGTGGGCGTATGGATTCTTAGCGATTATAACTATGCCGGATGTATTCATATCAAGCCTGTTGACAAATCTTACCTTGCGGTGGATGTTGTTTTCTTTAAAATAATAGGCAAGGCCGTTTGCCAGTGTATTGTTTTGATGGGATCTTGCAGGATGAACAACAACGTAGGGCTGTTTGTCAACAGCAAGCAAATCATCATCCTCATAAATAATTTTTGCGGGGATATCCACTGCAGCGTATTGGTCTTCTTCCTCGTCAAATTCTATGGACAGTTCATCGCCTTCAAAGATGCTTTTACTTAATTTTACTGCTTTTCCATTTAGTAAAATTTTCCCGGTCCGCTCTAATTTTCTTGAGAGTCTTCCGGAAAATTTAAATTTTTCGGTCAATATAGTCTTTACAGTCTTATCATTTTCTTGTATTCTATAATTAAGTATGTTATTAAACATTTATTCACTCCTGTTGGGTTCAAACAATTTCTTTCTTCCTTGCGGCTGAAGAAATTGTGTTCACACGAAGAAACTTGGTTGGAGAAATTGGACCGTGAAATTGGGTTCGCAGGTAAATTCACTAATTTATTTGTTCCTTGCGTCGCATAAATTAGGAATTTTATGCGTTTGACCTACCAGCCATTTTTCAGAGAAAACACTCTGGAAATTGGGTTAGGGCATCTTGTGTACTTATAATAATATAAAAGATTGGTAAAGTAAAGGGGATAAAATGAAGGAGAAAGTAATAAATATTGCTGCTAACGATGACTCTTATACATCTGAAATTAAAAGAAAACTCATTAGAGTTTTAACTGAGAACGGCTATAATTATTACGAAGGTTTCAACGAAGATGCACAATTGAATATCACAGTGGGTGGGGACGGTGCTTTTTTAAGAGGTGTAAGGGCAAGTAATTTTTCACAAATTCCCTTCATAGGGGTAAATACCGGGACCTTGGGCTTTTATCCGGAAATAACGCCTGAAAACCTTGAAAACTTTATAATTAATTACAGGGCAGGAAATTATACCATAAATTCTGTAAATTTAATCGAATGTGAAATAGTGACTGCAAACTTGTCAAACAAGATTTATGCTGTAAATGATATCATATTAAAGAGAAAAGATATGAAAACAATTCATCTCAATGTATTTATCGCATCGCATCACCTTGAAAAAATAAGCGGTGACGGTTTGATCATATCTTCTCCCCTGGGAAGCTCGGCATACAATAAATCAGCAGGCGGAAGTCTGGTGTATCCCTCATTAAAAACACTGCAGATAACACCATTGTCGCCAATATTGTCAAATGCATACAGATGTTTGGAATGCAGCATCATAGTACCTCCTGAATTTGAAATTGCAATTTATCCTGAAAGAAGAGATGATTACTGCCTGGCCATTTTAGCAGACGGGGAAGTTTTCGAATACGATGAAATGGAACATGTGCTTTTTAGAACGTCAAAGAGGATAATAAACAGATTGACAACCGGAACCTTTAACTACTGGAACGTAATAAAAGAAAAGTTCCTGTAGAGGTATGGGGACACACCGAAATAGGTATAGGGACACACCTTAATGAAGGGATAGTCTCTGGGGTAAGCATTAAGGAATGTCCCTAAATTTTTATATTTTAAGAGTGAACTTACTCCCTGCATTTACTGTGCTTTCTGCCGTTAGTGAATACTTGTGCTTGTCGGCAATCCATTTGGCAATGCTTAGTCCAAGTCCTGTCCCGCCTTCCCTGTGCCTTGCCTTGTCCGCCCTGTAAAATCTGTCAAATATTCTATCCAGATCTTTTTCGCTGATGCCTATTCCTGTATCTTCAACAATTAAAAACTTTTTATTTTTATCAGTTTTTAAGCTTACTTTAACCCTGCCTTTATCTGTGTACTTAACTGCATTATCAATTAAAATTACAGCTAACCTACGCATCTTGTCATAATCTGCCTTGATTATAATATTATCTTCAATATCCGTAATAAGTTCAATGTTCTTTTTTGAAGCAATAACTTCCATTGTCTGACACACATTTTCCACTACTTCAGAAAAAGAAAATTCAGATATATCCAGTTTTTCTTCATTGTTATCAGCCTTTGCAAGAATTAACAGTTGATCAATCAGCTTAGCCATTACTCTTGTTTCAGAATATGCATTGTCAAGCCAGATTTCATTTTCTTCGACTGTTCCATCTTCATCGCTTAAAACCGCATCTAAATTTGTTTGTATTACTGTAAGAGGAGTTCTAAGTTCATGGGACGCATCTGCCACAAACTCTCTCTGCCTTACCCATGTTTCCCTGACAGGTGCCAGTGCCTTGCCTGTGAGAATATAGCTTAATGCCAGCAAAACAACGGTGCCGCAAATTCCTATAACAGTCAGAACGTTTCTTAAGAATGTCCACAGTATTTCTTCATTTACTGTATTTTGATAAACCTGAACTATGCTATGGCCGGTAATATCATTAAAATATCTGGTATAAATTCTGTAGTTGAATCTGCCTATCCTTTTTGTCGTATAAGAATCTTCTTTTTCTTCAATTGCCTCCTGCGCCAGGGGCTTTATATAATCAGCTATTTCCGTATCACCTTCATCGGATAAAACAGGCGTTAAATTCTGGTTATAAACAATATAACAGGCATCCAGCCTTTTAGTATCTGAGGGATTGTTTATATACCTTCTGAATAACCCTCCGTTAAAGAAGTAATCCGCATAGGCTGTATTTTTATAGTTGTAAATTCTCAGTGCTTCTGCCCTCATTAGCTCTTTGTTGCCGTCTTCAAATATAATTTTTGTAAATTTGTATATTCCCGCAGAAACAAAAAACATAAAAAGAATAAGTATGATACCCATGTATGCGGTCAGTTTCAAATGAAGTTTCCTAAACATTTATTTCTCCTTAAGCATATAGCCCACGCCTCTTACGGTTTCTATTTTAACATTTGTATCCTCAAGTCTTTTTCTTAAATGGTGAACATATATTTCAATATTGCTTTCAAGTATATCCGCTTCAAGTCCCCATATGCGGTCGATAATCTGTTCTCTTGTAAAAACCTGACGGGGTTTTCTTATGAACATTTCCATAAGCATGGCTTCTTTAAGAGGTATTTTATATTCAGTATCTCCCACATACAAGAGATAGTTTTTGACGTCGTATTTAATATCTTCAAATTCAAATACTTCACCTGCGAATTCCGTGCTTTTTCTCCGGGCTAAAGCTTTGACCCTGGCAATCAATTCCTTTGTGGCAAAAGGTTTAACCAGGTAATCATCAGCCCCTGTTTCAAGGCCGAAAACCCGGTCATCCACCGTATCCTTTGCAGTAAGCATGATTACAGGTGTTTTTACGCCTTCCTTCCTGATTGTTTTCAGTATTTGAATGCCGTCAATTCCCGGCAGCATAATATCTAAAACTATCACGTCATAAATATCCTTGCCGGCAAGAATCAGTCCTTCTTCACCGTCATTTGCAATGTCAACGTCAATTTTTTGCTTATTAAACAGAAAATTCAGCGCTTGTGTAATTTTTACCTCATCTTCAACTATTAGTATCCTCAAGTGCAATACCCCCATTATACATTGTAATTTACTATTTCACAGGTCCCTTCATTCTGAAGACTGTTAATTTTTCCATGTATGATTATACTATACCAAAAACCTTAAAATTATATTAATATTAAGTACATAATATAAACTGAAGTCAGGTTTTGTCAAGCACTTACAATATGCCGGCCAATAAAAAAGAAGCCTTTCATATTAATTTATGAAAGACTTCATATATCAGCAATATATTAGCATTTAGAATATTTAGCCTCTAAATCTATCTAAACTGCTATAGAAAGAATTCGGGGATTACATCATTCCCATTCCGCCGCCGCCCATTGGAGGCATTGCCGGTTCTTCCTTAGGCTCATCTGCTACAGCTGCTTCCGTTGTCAATAGCATTGCAGCTACGCTTGCTGCGTTTTGAAGGGCTGACCTTACTACCTTTGTAGGGTCTACTATACCTGATTCAACCATATTTACATATTTTTCAGTCATTGCGTCAAAACCGACACCCTTATTGCTGTGTTTGATTTTTTCAACGACTACTGAGCCTTCAAGACCTGCATTGATTACAATTTGTCTAAGTGGTTCTTCCAATGCCTTTTCAATAATCTTAGCTCCTGTTTTTGCGTCTCCTTCCAGTCCTTCTGCTACTCCGGCAACTGCACCTATTGTATTTAAAAGTGCAACTCCTCCGCCTGGTACCAGACCTTCCTCAACGGCTGCTCTTGTAGCATTTAAAGCATCTTCAATTCTTAATTTCTTTTCTTTCATTTCGGTTTCTGTAGCTGCTCCAACATTGATAACTGCTACTCCGCCTGTCAATTTAGCCAGTCTTTCCATGAGCTTTTCTTTGTCGAATTCAGATGTTGATTCTTCATGCTGTGCTCTTATCTGTTTAGCTCTTTCATCTATGTCTTCTTTAGCGCCTGCGCCGTTTACTATTACTGTATTTTCCTTGTCTATTTTAACTGTTCCTGCATTACCCAGCATTTCTAAGGTAGTTTCTTTTAGATCAAGTCCTAACTCTTCTGATATTACCTGACCGCCTGTAAGAATGGCGATGTCTCTTAACATTTCTTTTCTTCTGTCTCCGAATCCCGGCGCCTTTACTGCAACACAGTTAAATGTTCCTCTCAATTTATTAACCACCAGTGTTGCCAGTGCTTCACCTTCTACATCTTCTGCTATAATCAGGAGTGATTTGCCTGTTTGAACTATTTGCTCCAGAATCGGAAGTACTTCCTGAATATTGGTTATTTTCTTGTCTGTTATTAAAATATACGGATTATCTAAAACAGCTTCCATTTTTTCCGTATTAGTTACCATGTATGCTGATAAGTATCCTCTGTCAAACTGCATTCCTTCAACAACAGTCAGCTCTGTTCCCATTGTCTTGGATTCTTCAACAGTTATAACACCGTCTTTGCCCACATCATCCATTGCCTGTGATATTAATTGTCCTATTTCTTCATCTCCTGCGGATATGGATGCTATTTGTGCTATTTCTTCTGATGTTTCAACTTTCTTGCTTATACTTTTAAGCTCATCCACAGCTTTTGAAACTGCTTTTTCAATACCCTTTTTAAGTATCATGGGGTTTGCGCCTGCTGCAACATTTTTAAGTCCTTCTCTTATAATTGCCTGAGCCAGCAGAGTTGCTGTAGTAGTTCCGTCACCGGCTACGTCATTTGTCTTTGTTGCAACTTCTTTTACCAATTGTGCCCCCATGTTTTCATAAGGGTCGGACAATTCGATTTCTCTTGCTATTGTAACTCCGTCATTGGTTATTTGCGGCGAACCGAAAGATTTGTGCAACACTACATTCCTTCCCTTAGGTCCTAAAGTAACCTTTACAGTATCTGCCAAAGCATTAACGCCTCTTTCCATTGAGCGGCGTGCATCTTCATCAAATTTAATTATTTTTGCCATAATATCTCTCCTTTTTTTATTCAATAACTGCTAATACATCAGCTAATTTAATTATTATTACTTCTTCACCGTCAATTTTAACTTCGGTTCCTGAAAATTTAGAGAAAATAACCTTATCTCCAACCTTGATTTCATCCTTTTTCTTTTCATCGTTTGTAATCCCTGCACCAACTGCTAGAACTTCAGCAACCTGGGGTTTTTCCTTTGCGGAGCCCGGCAGCACTATGCCGCTTTTGGTTTTTTCTTCGGCTTCAGTCATTTTTATAACTACTCTTTCGCCTAATGGTTTTATTGTCATATTAATTCCTCCTATTATAAATGTTATTATCTGCGATTTTTGTTAGCACTCGCCCTCGAAGAGTGCTAACACCTAGTCTTTATATTACTCATTTATCTTAATGTTTTCAACCCCTGTTTATTTTGATTTTTGCCTGAATATATATTTATTATTCACTTTTTCCTTCATTTCCTTTATTTTGCTTTAAGTTGCTCTGTTTTTCATTTATAAAAAATATTAGTGCTACTGTCATTTGTGACAGCACCCCTGTCCGGTGTCGCGTCCCTTTCCTTTGAACCTTAATTAAATATTTTTAAATAAGAGATGTTTTTTATATTGATATGTAGTATAATTAATGAATAGTACAATGCATAGGAGGAAAAAGTATGGCTCTTGTAACATCTCAGGAAATGTTTAAGAAAGCATATGAAGGCAATTATGCTGTAGGCGCCTTCAATGTAAACAACATGGAAATTATTCAAGGAATAGTGGATGCAGCAAAACAGGAAAATGCGCCGCTTATACTTCAAGTTTCAGCAGGTGCGAGAAAATATGCAAATCCTATTTATTTAAGAAAGCTTGTGGAAGCAGCAATTGAAGACACAGGACTAGATATCTGTCTTCACCTGGACCACGGTGAAGATTTTGAAATTTGCAAACAGTGTGTTGATGATGGTTTTTCATCTGTTATGATTGACGGCTCTAAATATCCTTTAGAAGAAAATATAGCCCTGACTAAAAGAGTTGTGGAGTATGCCCACTCAAAGGGAGTTGTTGTTGAAGGGGAACTTGGCAAACTGGCAGGAGTAGAAGATGCAGTTAAAGTAAAAACTAAGGATGCTACATATACGGACCCGAATGAAGCTGTGGAATTCGTGGAAAGAACAGGAGTCGACTCGCTGGCGATTGCAATCGGAACGAGCCATGGCGCTTATAAATTCAAGGGAGATCCAAGCCTGGATTTTGAAAGATTAGAAATTATAACAAACCTTCTGCCTGGTTTTCCGTTAGTATTGCACGGTTCATCCTCTGTGCCCAAGGATTTTGTGGATTTATGCAACAAATACGGAGGACAAATCCCGGGAGCTGCAGGAGTGCCTGAGGAAATGCTGAGACGGGCTGCTCAAATGGGGGTATGCAAAATAAATATAGATACAGACTTGAGACTGGCTCTTACTGCATGTATCAGGCAATACTTCTTTGAACATCCTTCTGAATTCGACCCGAGAAAATACTTAGGACCCGGAAGAACGGCAATTAAAGATATGGTTGCTCATAAAATGAGAAATGTTTTAGGATGCAGCAATAAAA
>ERZ795031.1910-NODE-1910-length-20860-cov-6.288344_pt1 | contig 20860 bp, 17 predicted proteins | sample MGYA00375123_ERZ795031 | MGnify/ENA primary metagenome ERZ795031 (study PRJEB30166, sample SAMN05720159) | activated sludge metagenome | isolation source: anaerobic digester from wastewater treatment plant | place: USA | collected 2015-04-21 ...
TAGGTATTGGCAACGCTCTTGTCGATATTATGACACTTATTGATGACGACAGACTCCTTGAACAACTGTCACTTCCCAGGGGCAGTATTCAACTTGTTGATCAGGATAGATTTGTTCAGATAATTTGCTCCCCAGGCTTCCGGGGGTTCGGGAGAACCAGCGACCCACGGATTAATCCCGAGTCCTCGGGATTGCTCTAACCAACTGAGCTACTGAGGAATTTTTTGTTGCCTTTTTTATTCAGCGTGCCAAGAATAACGGCTTTTAGTGAATTATACAATATCTTTGACAAAAAAATCTGGAATGAAACAAATTATAGGTATTGGCAACGCTCTTGTCGATATTATGACACTTATTGATGACGACAGACTTCTTGAACAACTGTCACTTCCCAGGGGCAGTATGCAACTTGTTGATCAGGTTAGATCTGTTCAGATTCATAATGAAACAGCACGATTTGAAAGTACAAGAAGATCAGGAGGATCAGCTGCAAATACTATCCATGGACTAGCTATGCTTGGCGCAGAAACAGGATTTATTGGTTCCATCGGTCGGGATGAAACAGGTGATCTTTTCGAAAATGATATGAGAGAGGCCGGAGTAAATCTGTTATTATTCAGGCGAGACAAGGTGACCGGGACGGCTATAGCTTTTGTTTCACCTGATAGCCAGAGAACTTTTGCCACTCATCTCGGAGCAGCTGTAGAACTTAATAAAGATGAAATTAAATCAGAGTTTTTCAGTAAGTATAAAATATTATACATCGAAGGATATCTGATTAGTGATCCGGGACTTGTTGAAAAGGTATGCAGAATTGCAAAGGACAACAGCATGGAAATAGCGCTTGATCTGGCAAGCTATAATGTTGTTGAAGCCAACATCGACATTTTCAATAGTATAATAGATAATTACATCGATATCCTCTTCGCAAATGAAGAGGAAGCAATAGCGCTGACAGGCCTTGAGCCATTGGATGCCCTGAATGAAATAGGGGAAAGATGCAGTATTGCTGTAGTTAAAACCGGGGAAAAAGGTTCGCTTATTAAGCGGGGAGATGAAATAATCAGAATAGATTCTCTGCCTGTCAAATGCATTGATACAACAGGTGCGGGAGATCTTTATGCGGCGGGCTTCCTTTATGCTTATTCAAATGATCTTTCGCTTGAGAAATGCGGACTTTTAAGTGCTTTGCTTGCCGGCAGGGTGATCGAAACAATTGGAGCCCGGATTGAATTAAACAGATGGCCTTCTTTAAGAGAAGAAGTATCCTCACTAATTAACGGAAATAACTAAAGAGCCAATAGTGTTTCAAAAAGTATGTCTTTTACACCGGTGACTTTAATATTTTGGCAGTTTAAATCCATTATTGTACGATGGTGAGAGAAGTTTGTTTGCCGGTTCAGCTGTAAACCTTTGTTTTTCATTGTTCCAGAAAACTCTTTCTCCTGTCCGGTATGCTATGTTTCCCATTTGTGCCACCAGGGCCACATTACGCCCTATTTTTATATCAGCATTGAGTCTGTCAGGAGTATTGTTTTTCAAGCAATTCAGGAAGTTCCTGACATGGAGATCAAGCCCGACTCCTTTATTTCTCTGAATAGGAACCGCTTCGATCTTTTGTTTTTCAGGAAAGACCTGCCAGCCGTTACGATCGAGAACAAGTGTTCCGTTTTCGCCTGTATAGGCCATCCCGTGAGGTCTTTGCCAGTTTCCGAGTCCTATACCTATCGTATGTTCCCAGATCATGGTAAAGTCCTTGAAATCATATACTGCAGTCATTGTATCCGGGGTCACCATATCATCATCTGGGAATGCATATTTGCCTCCGATAGCCATAACGGATTCCGGAACAGATTTCCCCATGCCATACAGGATGTAATCTATAAGATGTACTCCCCAGTCTGATAGTTCTCCTCCGGCATATTCCCAATACCATCTCCAGTTATGATGAAACCTGTTTTTATTAAAAGGGCGCATCGGAGCGGGGCCGAGCCACAAATTATAGTTAACTCCTTCCGGAGTTGGTGAATCAGGCACTTTGGGAACCGCACCCTTCCAGTCAATGAATGACCAGGCTTTGCATATACGAATACGCCCAAGTTTGCCGGACTTCAGATAATTCATCGCATCGGTGAAATGAGGCTGACTCCGTTGCCATTGTCCTACCTGGACTATTTTGCCGTGCTTTTTCACAGCATTCTGCATAATATTTATCTCGGCAATGGAGTTTCCTATAGGTTTTTCCAGGTAGGCATGTTTCCCGGTTTCAAGCGAGTCACAAAGCATGAGGCAATGCCAGTGGTCGGGTGTGGCAATTATTACTACATCAATATCCTTGTTTTCAAGCATATTGCGGTAGTCGATATATAATTTGGGTCTCGGGCGTCCCATTTTTATCAGATCATCTGTCCTTTTGTTGAGGATATTCCGGTCAACATCGCACAAAGCTGCACATTCGACTTCAGGATTCTTCAGAAAGGATTCAAGATCTGACCAGCCCATTCCGTTTCCGCCTATCAATGCTACGTTTATTCTGTCATTTGGTGCTGTTTTTGTCCTGCCGATTGCAAACCCTTCAAGGGGCAGGGCAGTTCCGGCTGCAATGGCCGATGCGGTTTTTATAAAGTCCCGGCGTGTTGAAGACATGTTATTCAGGTTTAAATACAAGATCAATTATATCAGCTTTCTTAAAAAATCTGCCTGCAATTTTCTTTATATCTTTTACTGAATATGAATTCAGTATGTTTTCATAATTTTCAGGGTCATCAGAATTAATGCCATAACTGTAATAACGAGTAAGGGTATTCATCCAGTATGAATTATGAAGTTTGCTTTCTTCTCTTGTTTTAAGCATATTTTTTATAGTCTTATCAAGGTTTTCTTTGTCCGGGCCTTTTTTTACCAGAGTGTTCAATTCATTGTAAATTATGCTTTTAAGTTCATCGGCACGAGCCGGGTCACAATCAAAAGAAATATATCCTTTACCTGTCTCTCTTGGCCGCAGTTGCCCGGAAAGTGTTACACTCACCGAATAGGTTCCGCCTTCCTCTTCTCTTACTTTTTCAGTATAGACAAGATCGAGGATGCCTTTTATAACTGATAACCCTAAATATGTGTAGGGTTCATATTTAAAGTTTTCCTTTTCGAAAAAAATGCATACTGTGGATTTAGGTATCGTAAGCGGGAAACTGATTTCACGCGATATCCTGCCGTCAGGCATTTCAATGCCATGGTCAACCCATGTCTCAGTTCTGCCTTTTACAGGTAGTGATCCGATATATTTTTCGATAAGTGGAATGACACTATCCTGTGTAATATTTCCGACTATGAAGAAAGTGAATTCATCAGCTGCATTGAATCTGTCATTATAGATTTTCTGAATATTATCTACTGATATTTTACCGATAGCCTCTTTATTTTCCAGAGGAGTTCTGGGATTATATCCGGTTGTTATCATTAATATACTGTCATTCATCATCTTGTCAGGATTCTTTTCCATGTTTTCAAGCAAAGCAGTGTATCTTTCAATAACTGCTTCGTGAGCTTCTTTATCAAAACGCGGTTTTGCAAGTCGCAGATAAAGCAATTGCAGCAGTGTTTCAAAATCTCCGGGGGTCGATGAACCGTTTATCTGTTCAACTGTTTCGGAAAGACCCATTGTCAATGAAGCTTTTTTACCTGAAAGCATTTTCTGAAGAGTGACATTGTCATAGTCGCCAGCTCCGTAAAAACTTATGAAGGTGGGTACAAGATTAGCCGCAAGTACATAATCATCATCCACTTTTGAGATACCACCATAGCTGAAAGCAGTCAGAAGGACATTATCTTTTTCATAATCAGCTTTTCTGTAAACTACTTTAATATTGTTTGAAAGGGTCCATTCTGTTGCATCAAATAGCGGCAAAGGTGTGGTCCTGATTATTCTTGAGCCGGTAAGCTCATCTGTTATGAGCGATTCAGCCAGGATATCATCGGTATAGGGATCAATGGAAGAGTTTTTAATCCTGTCGAGAATTGCCAGGGATTCCTGTTCAGAGATATGAGTAATATCTTCGCCTTCAATGCCCTGCACAATTATTGTCCTGTTTTCATCTGTCATCAGTTCCCTGAATTTTTCAGATACTTCCTCTGCTGTTATTCCTCCGATAACCTTGTTCAGATATTCATAATCAAAATCGATTGATGTAAGAGGCTCACCAAGGAGAAAATGATCCTGTATCCAGCTGATGTATGTATCATTGCTGATCTTATCCTTTTGCTTTAGTGTATTTTCAGCTTCAGCTATCATTCTGGACTTTGCTCTTTCGAGCTCCCCATTTGTAAAGCCATATCTTTTTGCTCTTTCTGCTTCGGTATAAACTGCTTCAAGTGCTGTAGCTTCTTCATTCTTTCTTGTTGATGCCGAGATTGAAAAAGCATTGTATCCTCTGGGATAATAAGAAGAGTAGTAGATTGACCCATTTACAAATGGAGGGTTACTCTTTTGCAGTAGTTCACTGATACGGGTATTGATCATGGAATTCATAAGAGAAACCACATAAGTTTCGCGCAGATAACCAAGGTTCTTCTGATCGGCCGGTGTATCCTTGTGAAGCGATATTACAGAAACAAGTGTTTGTGGTGCTTCCTTATCAAGTGCAAGAACATAATATGTTTCTTTATGATCGGGTATCTCAGAATAGTACCTTTGCAACGGATTCTCAACTGCAGGTATTTCAGAAAAGTATTTTATAATTTTTGCCTCAACCTCATCCACATTAATATCGCCGACAACAGCAACAGCTTGCAGGTCTGTTCTGTACCAGTCGTGGTAAAAATTTCTTAATGTGTTGTAAGAGAAATTATTAATCACATCCATTGATCCTATAACATCGCGGACTGCGTATTTTGAATCTTTTAAGACGACACCAATAACTTTTGTGAACATCCTGGCGCTTGCATCTTTATAAGTACGCCACTCTTCGTTTATAACACCGCGTTCAAGGTCTATCTCCTCTTCATTCAGAGATATGAAATGAGACCAGTCGTGAAGTATCAGGAGAGCTGTATCAACAAGGTCAGGTCTTGAGTCAACGGGGATATTTGATAGATTATAAACAGTCTCATCAAACCATGTATATGCATTTATATTAGCGCCGAATTTGACACCGTGTTTTTCAAGTCCGTTTATAATTGCTTTTCCGGGGAAATTTTTTGTTCCGTTAAAAGCCATGTGTTCAAGGAAATGAGCAAGTCCATTCTGATCATCATTTTCAAGAATAGCTCCGACATTTTGAATTATATAGAAACTTGCCCTTTTTTCGGGTTCTTTATTATTTTTTATGTAGTAGGTCAGTCCGTTTGAAAGTTTTCCTGTTCTTATATCAGGATCAAGCGGAGCCTTATCATTTGGATTATATTGTCCTGATAAATTAGTTGTAAGGTAAAGGGCAATTATCAGCGAGGGGATTATTTTTCCTTGTCTCATATTACAGGAATTTCTTAAGCAGAAAAATGTAAAAAATCAGATAAAATCTGACACACGTAAAATTAATTATTAAAAGGCAGAGAATCAAGCCTTTTCAGAACAAACCATGAAGTTCGGCATTTATTTTATCAATAACTTCACTCAGATGGTCCTTGTTATTAGGAAAGTTATAATGATCGGCTTCAATTATGAGCAGTTTACCCAGATCATAGGTTTCTATCCATGCCTCATATCGTTCGTTAAGTCTTTTAAGGTAGTCGATCCTTATAGAGCTTTCATATTCGCGTCCTCTCGTTTGGATCTGGTTTACAAGTGTGGGAACAGATGCCCTGAGATAGAGTAGAAGGTCGGGAGGGCTGATCAGAGAACTCATCAATTTAAAAAGTGATGAATAGTTTTCAAAGTCACGAGTTGACATAAGACCCATGGAATGAAGATTTGGGGCAAAAATATAAGCATCTTCATAAATTGTCCGGTCCTGCACAATTGTTTTATCGGATTTTTTTATCTCCAGTATCTGGTTAAATCTTGTGTTAAGAAAATATATCTGAAGGTTGAAGGACCAGCGAAGCATATCTACATAAAAATCGTTGAGATATGGATTATGATCAATATCCTCATAATGAGGAGTCCATCCATAGTGTTTTGCAAGAAGTCCTGCAAGCGTTGTTTTTCCGGATCCGATATTTCCAGCAATAGCAATATGCATAGGAGAAAAATATTTTGAGGAGTTAAAATTAATAAATATTATCGAACACAAAATATCAAAGGGGTACAAACACTAAATACTGCCCTTTGCAATTATTGCATTTATCTCCTCAATAAATTCCCTTGTATTTGATAATCTGGGAACTTTATTTTGTCCGCCAAGCTTATTCTTCGATTTAAGCCAGTTATAAAAAGTTCCGGCAGGAACACTTCTGACAACAGGCATAACAAGGTTTAAATCCTTAAATCTTTTGGCTTCGTAATCAGAGTTAAGTGATTTCAATGTTTCATCCAGTATTGCAGTGAATTTATTGAGATCAGAAGGTTCTTTTTCAAATTCTATCAGCCACTCATGTGTTCCTTTTGAAAATTCTCCCATATAAACGGGACCTGCAGTATATTCTAAAATGATAGCATCAGTTAATTTGCAGGCTTTATCCAGAGCTTTATCAGCATTGTCAACAATAAGTTCTTCGCCAAAGGCATTTATGAAATGCTTGGTCCGGCCTGTTATATGAAACCGGAACGGGTCAAGATCAGAAAAAACAATTGTATCACCTATCATATATCTCCACAGACCGCTGTTTGTTGAAATAATCATTGCATATTCCACATTTTTCCTTATTTCCCCAAGTGTATAGCAAGGTGCTGTTTCGTCGTTGATTCTGTCAGCTTCGACAAATTCATAAAAGATACCGTAATCGGGCATAAGGAGCATTTCCGGAATTGAAAGGTCATCCTGAATCCCGAAAAATCCTTCTGATGCATTATAGGTTTCCATGTAGTGCATATTATTGCCAGGGATAAGCTTTTTGTAAAGCTCACGATAAGGGGTAAAACTGATGCCGCCATGGAAGAAGACTTCAAGATTTTGCCAGATTTCATGCAGGTTATTTTTATCCTCCGATTTTAGAATAAACTTGATAAGAGTGAGGAACCAGGAAGGGACACCGGCCAGGCTTGTTACATTCTGGTTTTTAGTGGCCCGGCTTACAAGTTCAAGCTTCTGTTCAAAATCTTCCGTAAGGGCAATGTGACGCTTTGGAGTCCTTATTAGTTCTGCATAAAATGGAGTGTTCTCAATCAGGATTGCTGACAGATCTCCATACAGTGCATTATTGTGGAATTGTCCAATTCTGTGGCTTCCACCCAGCGTTAAAGTTTTTCCTGAAAAGATCCGTGAATCAGGATTATTCATCAGGTACATTAGGACAACATCTTTGGCAGCTTTGAAATGGCAATCGTTCAGGGATTCAGTTGTTATAGGAATGTATTTGCTTTTGGTTGAAGTTGTTCCTGATGATTTTGCAAACCATTTTACTTTACCGGGCCAGAGAAGATTGGCTTCACCATTTCCCAGTCTTTCAACATAAGGTATAATTTGCTCATAAGTCTGAACCGGAACCCTTGACTGATATTCTTTAACAGACTTTATTGAGGAATAATCGTACGATTTTCCCCACTCTGTTTCAGAAGCTCGTTTTATTATTTTTAAAAAAGTATCCTGCTGGATCTCAACAGGATTTTTTTTTAATAATTCAAACTGTTTTATCCGTTTGGAATAGAGATTCTTTATTAAAGATGATAATAGTCGCATAAGTGCGATTTTTATGTTTTAAAGATATGAAAATATCAGGCTGTTAATTCAGGTATTAACTAAAAACTTCTTTGAGTATCTCAAGGGATCTTATCTTTTTTAATCCGGGGAGGTGTGTGGAATAATACTTCATAAGAGTTTCAAGTATCTCATTTCTTAAAGCTCCTGTAAGGTTAATATTCCTTGAATTATCATAGCTGGCACTGAAGAAGCTGGCCAGTATTCCTGAAATATTCCTATCGGAATAGTTGGAATGCGTTGGCGGAGAAGGGGTGAAAATACCGTTTAGCAGGTCAAAGTATACATCATCGTTTCTTGTCTGTGGTGCTGGCTCAAAGCCAAGATAACTGCTCAGCCCTGCAAGAAAAGCTATATGGAAATTCGCAAAGTTATCAGGGCACCTGTCAAAATAGACAATCGATTCTTCCAGGAATGTAAATAAGGGGCTATTCTGACTTTCTTCACTGAGTACTGATGCAAGCACTTCTCCAAGGAAGATAGCAACACTACATTTCCTGACATTTTGGTAAATATCGGATGGAGCATAGCACACTGAAAATTCCTTAAGAGTCTGCATAGACCTGGAATCCTTGTAATAGATAACCATATCAAGGATCGACATAGGTTGGCAGAAGACATTGTGTTTTCCTGATTTTTTACTGCGGAGGCCTTTTAATATGAATGACTGACGTCCGAATTTCTGCGTATAGAACCAAACCACGATACCTGAATCGGAGTACTTTATCTGCTGAAGAACTATACCTTTTGTTTTTTCGAGCATTCGTTCCGGTGAATCATAATAGCCCAGAAATATACATTATTACTCCAAATAAAAAGATCTCCTGCAAAGAAAAACAATCCAAAATATTGTACATTCGTTGTAAGGCAAACAATCAGCCTGCTATCTGAAGATTTCGAAGGAAGTTGAAGACCTTTTTAATGATATAAGAGAGATTGAAGATGCAGCCAAAAATGCTTATTCAAATCCTGTAACATATTATTTTGTGATCTGTTTTAGCAACTTTCAGGATTATGAAAGAAGCATGATAAAATTATATGTCGGTTGTAATATATTCCTCTATGATAGATAAGCAGCATTATCAGATAAATATTGCTGAATAGTTCAGGGAAAGTGTGTTTATTGTGCAGACCGTGAAAAAGATTGTTCTTGAGTAATTATTATATTTACCTGAAATAAACTCTGTTTATGGTTGCATCAAACAAAAATGAACTTGTAAGAAGGATCTCGAAACTGGCAAAACAGAACCGGGAACTGGAGGAAAAACTGAAGAAACTCCTGAAGCAAAATGAAAGGCTTTTAAGGGAAAATGAAGAACTGAAAGAATCTGCGGGAACTCTCAAGACTACTGTAGATTCTGAAAAGTCCGGGAGATCTCTCAGGTTCAACATGGTTACAGTTCTTTTTGCTAATATGCATGGTTTTTCAAAGCTTGTTGAGGATATGGACTCAACAAGCGTAATGGATGAACTGGACGAGGTATTGATTGAATTCGATGCAATAGTTGCAAAATATAAGATAGAAAAGATCAAGACAATTGGTGACACATTCATGTGCGCCGGTGGGATCCCTGATAAGAATATCACTAATCCTGTCGATGTTGTGATGGCCGCCATTGAAATGCGAAATTTTCTGAATAATTATGAAATAAAAAAGCGAGGCCTTGAAAGAAAAATCTGGGAACTAAAGATAGGTATTCACACCGGGCCGGTAACGGCCTTAGTATCAGGCAAAAAGAAAGCAAGCTATGATATAAAGGGAGACACAGTCAATACTGCAAGCAGGATAGAAGCTGTGTCAGAGCAAGGATCTATCCTGATCTCGGTGATGACCTACGAATTAGTTAAGGAGTTTTTCGATTGTGAATACTTTGGAAAACTTCCGGTGAAATACAAGGATGATCTTCAGATGTTCCTTGTCAGAGGTCTGAAACCGGAGTTTTCAATTGACGGGAAAGGTGTTTTTCCCAATGATGCTTTCAGGATCAAATTCGGCCTGATCCAGTTCACCGACATTCAGGAGATAATTCTTGACAAACTGGAAAAAGAACTCCCCCCCTACCTGTTTTACCATAATGTAAAACATACTGTTGATGTAGTTACTGAAGTGGAACTTATAGGCTGGGCTGAGGGATGCAATGATGAGGAAATACTTCTTCTTAAAACTGCCGCATTGTTTCATGATGTAGGTCATACAGTTTCATATGATGATCATGAATATCACGGGACTCTGATTGCCAGGGAGATGTTGCCGTCGTATGGCTATACACAGGAACAGATAGAAACAATATGTTCCATAATAATGTCGACCAAATTACCTCCAAAGCCCCGCAACCTTCTGGAAGAAATAATCTGTGATTCAGATCTTGATTACCTTGGACGCAGCGATTTCATACCCGTATCGAATACTCTTTTCGAGGAGCTTAAAGCTCAGAATAAAATGAAATCTCTTAACGAATGGAACAAACTTCAGGTAAAATTCATTTCGGGACATCAGTATTTCACAAAAACTGCGAGGAGACTGAGGGAAGTGAACAAACAAATGCAGATTAGGAGGATACAGAGTCTTCTGACTGATTAACAAAGACAGGGATTATAATTTCTGTAGGGAGATAAGTGTTTCGGACAGTCATAAGGATTAATTAATCACCAGGATTTTTATTACGCAGGCTCCTGATCCGTCGCTGCTGGCGCAGAAAGCAAGGTAAACTCCTGTTGCAACCCGCCTGCCGTTGTAAGTAGTCAGGTCCCATGAGGCCTGGCCGCCATCTGATATTGTGCTGTATACAAGATTTCCGCTAATGTCAGTGATCCTTATCCTCGTATCTCTCATCAGGCCGGTAATTGTAACATTACCATTAAAATCTTCCCTTACAGGATTCGGGAAAGCATACACATTTGTAAAATTATCAAAGCTTTTTATTGCTTCACCACGATATGAAATGATGCCCTTGTTAGTAGCAAACCAAATATCTCCAGATTTATCGTCAACAGCTATGGAAATTACAGAATTACTGAAAAGGGGACTATTGCTCTCAGTGAAGTTTGACAGCAGGGTGCTTCCATCAGAAGAAAGAAGGTAAGATCCTGAATTCTGTGTCCCCAGCCATTTCCTGTTTGCTCCGTCAATTGCTATAGAGGTGATCGTTTCGGTACCCAGCATATAGTCAGCAAGTCCTGACCCGTCATTACGCGGGATCTTAATTCTTGATGCTTTGAGATCAGAGTCAAATATTCTGTCAGGGCTGTAATAAATTACCGGACCCTGATCTGTCCCTGCCCAGATGTTGCCATCAAGATCTTCAGCAATGCAGTAAACATACGGCATAACCTCATTTTCATAAGTAGTAACAATTACTTTTTTGTATTTGTCATCTTCAAAATACTCCGGAGTTCCGTTATCATCGAAAACAAAAAGACCTTCGCCCCGGGGCAAGATTATCCATTTCTTGTCAGAGCGGGTAATTAAAATATCTCCGATTACAGGTGCATCTATCGTCACAGGATTTACAATCCAGTCCCCGTCAGGTTTTAGGATCTTGATACTGCCCGGCACCTCTGTCTGGGTTATCCAGAGGTTTCTGTTATTGTCAAATGCCATACCACAGATACGTACAAAAGGTTTTCCCGGAATGATTGTCTGCAGTGGGGAATTGTCATCAGTGAACTTATTCACCAGGACATCGTTTCTAAATTCAAGCAGGCCATTACCCCATGTTGAAACAAAGTAATGACTTTTATCAGCCGGATCAACAACTGATCTCATCGGATCAGTTAGTGTATCAGTGCTGAACAGAACCCATTTGTTGTTCTCAAAAACCGAAAGCTGTATAGGATTCCAGAGCTTATTCCATGAAGCATCAACACCTCCGGCACAGATTATTGTTTTTCCGTTTGCCGAAGAAATGTTTATTGCATAATTTGAAGCCGGCCCCGGCAGGACAAGAGCAGTAAAATCAGTCATGTGTTCTGCCCTGACAAGACCATGAGACATATCTGCAATATAATAGTTATTGTCATCTGCAACTGCCTGATAGCTGACAGATTCTCCAAATCCATAATCAGAGATTGATTTTATTAGCTTCCCGTTCTCATCATAATACCTTATTATACCGCCTGAGACAATAAAACCACGAGGACCGGGATCGAAAGATCTGTTAAAAATGCCGGGAATATAACTAAACAGGGAAGTGCTTGATCCGGTTACTAATATTGAATCACCTGTCACACCGGAGTAGTTAACATAGAGTTTATTTCCAGCGTAAAAAACACCTGAATATTTTTTCTTCGGTTCGGGAAGCAAATTGATTTTCTGCCAGTTGCCGAAATATGATAATCCTGAAGCTTCGGGGTTTGCAAAGAATACACCCTTATCGGTGGCAACATATACTGAACCGTTACCAAAAGCAATATCCCATACTGCAGTATTTTCGAAGTCTGTACCAGGTTTCCATGTGTCGTAGATCTCTTTTTTAGGGATATCGAGGACCACAATTCCGAAACTGCAGGCCAGGTAAGCATATTTACCGTGTATCCTTATTTTGTTTATCTCTTTTTTCCCGGCTATATATTTCCGGCTAATATCAGGGATGTTATAAATAGTATAGCTCCTTAATAAATCAATATTTGTGCTTGAATATGCTATTACAAGGCTTTTATATTCCTCAGACCATGCAATTGTGCTTATACCCGTTTCTGTAAGGCCATTTATTTTTGATAATTTTCTAAGCTGAGCAGATTCTTTATTAAAAACAATTAACGATGATCCTGTGGAAGCAAATACTTCTTCAGAACCTGCTGCAACATTTATGAAACTGTTATATCTGAGGTGATCGCTCCATGTGCCAATAGGCGTTTGTCCGGATGTAATAATCCAGGCAGAAAACATAAAAACAACAGAAAACATTTTCCTCATCAGAGAAAAAACACTTAAAATGAGTCTTTATTGTTATTGTACCGGATCAGGAATTCTTTTAATTTCTCAAAAGCTCTGGCACGATGGGAGATCCTGTTTTTTTCATCAAGTGACATTTCAGCAAAAGTTCTTGTCATACCTTCTGGTATAAATACAGGGTCATATCCAAAACCTTCATGTCCTCTTTTTTCAGCAATTATCCGGCCATTCACAATACCTTCAAAAAGATATTCTTTTCCGTCAAGAATGAGGGCTATTACTGTTCTGAATTTTGCATTTCTGTTTTCGCATTCTCCCATCATTGACAATGCTTTTTTAATATTGGCTTCGGAATCCTTATTTTCACCTGCGAATCTTGCTGAATGGACACCGGGTAATCCATTCAGGGCTTCAATCTCGAGGCCGGTATCATCTGCAAACACATTCATATTGAGCATACGATTTATTAAACGGGCCTTATTTATCGCATTGCCTTCCAGGGTAGGCTCATCTTCCGGAATATCCTCATCTATTTTAAGATCAAGAAGGCTCAGGAGCTTAAAACTGTTACCAAGTATATTCTGGATCTCTTTTATCTTGTTGTGATTATTTGTTGCAAATACTATCTCCATGATTCATGATCGTCATTTGAGACAAAAATACTTAAAATTGATATTTCCTTTGGGACGTCTGTATTAAGTATTATTTTTGATAGTGATAATTTCTGCGTAGATATGTTTTTCAGGATAAATCTGAAAAGGAAATCCAGATATTTTTTGTTGACCCTGATCCTGATATCAGTCATTTGTTCCAATGCTGCTGCAATTCAGGATTATGAGCCGTTTATATCCCGAATAATAATTAATAATGACTCTGTAATAATATCTCCTGAGGAAGATCTTATATTCAGCAGCAGATGCAGCAGCCTTCTTTTTGAATTGGTGCCGGACGAAGAGATTGTATATCAGTATTATCTGGATGGTTTTGATAAACAATGGACCGAATGGACGAAATACAGTTTTAAGGAATATACAAATCTGCCTTCAGGTAAATATAATTTCAGGGTCAGATATACTGATCAGCAGAGTTCTGCCGGAGAATTATCGGTTCTGAACTTTAAAGTCCTTCCCAGGTGGTATTTATCGAGAATTGCGATTATTTCATATTTTCTGCTGGCTGTTCTTATTATCTGGTTTTCATATGCCACTTTGAGACTTCGGTTTGCACGGACCCAGCATATGCTGGAACAGATCATTAATAAAAGAACAGAAGATCTAATAATTGAAAAAGACAAGACTGAGAATTTGCTTGCAAATGTTCTTCCGAGGAACACTGCAAGTGAAATTATGGAAACAGGGAAGGCAACGAAAATGAAATATAATTTTGTTACAGTTTTATTCTCAGATATCCAGGGATTTACAAAGATAGCTGAGGAGACTAATCCTGAAGTACTTATTGATGAGCTTGATAAATTCTTTTTCCATTTTGATTCTGTTGTTGAAAAGTATGGGATAGAGAAGATAAAGACTATTGGAGATGCATACATGTGTGCCGGGGGTATTCCTGAAAAGAACCGGACCAATCCTGTTGAGGTTATCCTTGCAGCGCTTGAGATGCAGGATTACATGGGAAAGCTGAAAGAAACATCAATAGTTGCAGGAATGAAATTCTGGGATATCCGGATCGGGATTCACACAGGGACAGTAATTGCGGGCGTTGTTGGACAAAAGAAGCTTTCCTATGATATCTGGGGAGATACTGTGAACACTGCGAGCAGGATGGAGTCTTCGGGAGAAGCTGGCAAGATTAATATCTCAGGAACCACCTATGAGTTTGTTAAGGATTTCTTTGTATGTGAGTACAGAGGCAAAATGCCGGTAAAATACAAGGGAGAAATTGATATGTATTTTGTAAATGGTATTGTGCCGGAACTGAGAGACCCAGAAGGAAAACCAAATAAAAAATTCATGCTTAAAGTTCAACTCATTAAACTTCAGGATATAGAAGAGCTGATAACCAGAATGTTTGACAATGAAGCGCCTCCGAATCTTTATTTCCATAATTCGTCACTTGTAAGGAACATCAGCAATCAGGTGGAGTTATTAAGTAATGCTGAACAGCTTCCGGAAGAAGAATTTATTACAGTAAAACTTGCATCAGTATTTCTTTTTTCCGGTTATATATCTGATTATGATAATCCATTGGGCGCCTCTTTGCTTATAGTTGATGAGATCCTTCCAAAATATGGTTTTAATCCTTCGACTATTGAGGGGGTAAAAGAATTGATCCGGAATTCATACGATAATATCCGGAGAACAACTTCAGACAATATACTGCATGATGCAAGATATGATTATCTGGGTAGAGTTGACTTTGTGAAGCTGACGGATAAGTTATATAAAGAGGAATCTGAATATGGCAAAATTCATGAAAAAAAGGAATGGTTTGAGCTTCAGAAAAAATTGCTGATAGATCAAGGATTTATTACAAATACAGCTAAATTGCTCAGGAGCGTAACTCTTGAGGACCAGTTGGCATCTCTTGCCGGAGCTGTAATTTAGAAGGGTTTCATTGATTAAACTGCATATAATAAATTTTAAAAATGTACTTTTACGTCCTAAATAACATTACATATTCATGGAAACACTAGATTGGAAGAATTTGCCGTTCGGTTATATCAAGACGGATTATAATGTTCGCTGTTACTACAAAGATGGCAAATGGGGTAAATTAGAAGTTTCATCTTCAGAATATATCCCGATACATATTGCTGCCTCAGGGTTACATTACGGGCAGGAAGCTTTTGAAGGCCTGAAGGCTTACACGTTTAAAGATGGAAAAATAATGCTGTTCCGCTGGGAAGAGAATGCCAAAAGACTTATGCTTTCAGCTGAAGGTATAGCAATGGTACCACTTCCTGTTGATCTTTTCAAAGAAGCAATATTTAAGGCAGTTACTCTTAATAGAAGATTTGTACCGCCCTATGGTTCGGGTGCGACATTATATATCAGGCCTCTTCTGTATGGTAGCGGGGCAGAAATTGGAGTGAAACCATCTTCTGAATATACATTTATTGTTTTTGTAACACCTGTCGGACCTTATTTTAAAGGTGGAGTAAAGCCGGTTGATATGCTTATTTGCAGAGATTTCGACAGAGCGGCGCCTCTTGGTACTGGGATATATAAGGTCGGCGGTAATTATGCTGCAAGTCTTCGTGCACAAATTGCAGCAAAGGAAGGAGGTTATTCCACAACAATTTTCCTTGATGCGAAAGAAAAGAAATATATAGACGAATGCGGGCCTGCAAATTTCTTTGGAATAAAGGATAATACTTATGTGACCCCGAAATCAGAGTCGATTCTGAGATCTATTACAAATATGAGTCTTATGACGCTTGCAGAAAAACTGGGAATGAAGACTGAAAGAAGGCGTATCCCTGTTGAGGAACTTAAGACTTTTTCAGAAGCAGGTGCTTGCGGGACAGCCGCAGTTATAAGTCCGATAAAAAAGATATTTGATCCTGAAAATAATATAACATACGAATACTGTAAAGACGGTAAGCCTGGTGAGGCAACTATGAAACTTTATAATAAGCTTGTTGGTATTCAAAATGGCACTGAACCTGATGATTTTGGCTGGATGACTGAAGTGAAATAATGACTCAGAGTGAAGTTTAAAATATGCACGGGTAAGTTTATAATTTGATTTTCATAGAATTTTACAACGAAAGGAACATAGTGTAAGATGAGCAGGAGCGAAAATGCAGCGTCAAAGGCAAAATTAAGAAGTTCATACCTCACTCTTATTGTAAGTGTTTCGCTTGTATTATTCCTCCTTGGGATTTTGGGTCTAGTTCTTATAAATGCAAAAGAGCTTTCTGATTACTTCAGGGAGAGCCTTTCTTTTTCAGTCTGGTTGAAGGACGATACCAAAGAGGCTGATATAAGGATGTTACAGAAAGATCTGGATGCAAAACACTATGTTAAATCGACAGAATATATTTCCAAGGATGAGGCTGCAGAAAATATGAAGGAAGAGCTTGGTGAGGATTTCATTAGTTTTCTTGGAGATAACCCTTTGCCTCCTTCAATAGATGTTTATCTTATATCTTCATATACAGTGCCTGACAGCGTATCCAAAATAGAGAAGTATATCCTTCAATATCCTTTTGTCAGGGAAGTACTGATCCCCGAATCGCTTTTATTCCTTATAAATGAAAACGTAAATAAGATCAGCCTCTTCCTGCTTGTTATCAGTTCTTTTCTCTTTCTTATTTCTTTGACAATAATAAATAATACTATACGTCTTTCGGTCTATTCCAAAAGATTCCTTATCCGTACAATGCAGCTTGTTGGTGCGACCCGTGCATTCATCAGGAAACCATTTGTTGTGCAGAGTGCATTTCATGGGTTACTTTCAGCACTTGTAGCAATTGTACTTCTCCTGGCATTGTTATATCTTATAGAGAAAGAATTCTTTATGATGTTTACATTTGAGAATATGGAACTGCTGATCCTGCTGGGAGTTATACTGATCCTGACGGGTATCCTGATAAATATTATTTCAACATGGCTATCAGTCAACAGGTATTTAAGTATTTCTGAAGAAAAACTTTATTATTGAAAATATGGCAAAAAAAACTGATGAAAAACAAAAACTGAATTTTGCTCTTGGCCCTGAAAATTATAAGCTTCTTGCTATCGGATTTGTAATTATAGTCATTGGGTTTCTTTTAATGCTGGGAGGAAGATCAGATGATCCAAATGAATTTAGTGATAAAATATTCAGCTTCAGAAGAATAACCTTAGCCCCGATAGTTGTTCTGGCTGGATTTGTGTTTGAGATCTGGGCAATAATGAAAAAACCAAAAGACGAAGAGTAAAAGTATTTAACAGTCTGAAAAGCTGCCTCAGTACCTGATAATTTTAAGTATTTCAGACACTTTAGACATTCACAACTTATTAATATGAACTGGTTCGAAGCGATTGCTCTTGGACTGATCCAGGGGCTTACAGAATTTTTACCCATCAGTAGTTCCGGACACCTTGAAATAGCTAAATCAATATTCGGGATTGATCCGGAGGCAAATTTTTATTTTACAATTGCAGTTCATGGAGCAACTGTTCTAAGCACAATAGTTGTTTTCTGGAAAGAAATAATAGAACTTATAAGCGGCACACTGAAGTTTAAAATGAATGATGAAACATCTTATGTGCTAAAATTAATTGTTTCGATGATTCCTGTAGGGATTGCCGGCCTTTTTTTAAAGGATCCGATTGAGAGTTTATTTAACGGAAATATTGTGTTTGTTGGTTTTATGCTGCTTATAACATCAACACTTCTGGCATTAGCTCATTTCATAAAGAAAAGAGAAAGAGAGATCAGTTATCTTGATGCTCTGCTGATTGGTATTGCCCAGGCTATAGCCGTTATCCCCGGAATCTCAAGATCGGGAGCAACAATTTCAACCGGGCTTATGATTGGTAATTCTAAGGATAAAATAGCACGATTCTCATTTCTTATGGTCCTTGTTCCAATAATTGGAGCTAATTTACTTGAAATCATGTCAGGCGAAATAAATCTCAACAGCACCAGTTTTGGTATTATTCTGATTGGGTTTCTTGCTGCATTTGTTTCGGGATATCTTGCCTGCAGATGGATGATAGGACTTGTGAAAAAAAGCAAACTTATCTGGTTCTCAATATATTGCCTAATCATTGGCTTGCTTTCTATTGTTCTGGGCTGACATGGAAAAGGTGTCGAAAAATATTCTGGAAGAAGGAAGAATATTGCTGTTTAATAAACCCCTCTACTGGACATCTTTTGATCTTGTGAATAAGATAAGGATAATGATAAGCAGTGCAACAGGATTGAAAAAGATAAAGGTTGGTCATGCAGGAACCCTTGATCCTCTGGCCACTGGCCTTATGATAGTATGCACAGGAAAGGCAACAAAAAGAATTGAGGAGTTAAAGAATCTTGATAAGGAATACATAGCAACCATTCATATCGGAGAAACAACAGCATCTTTTGATCTTGAAACGGAAGTTGATGGAAAATATCCTGTAAATCATATTACAAGGGAACTGGTTCAGGAAGTACTTACAAGATTTGAAGGCAGTCAGAAGCAGGTGCCGCCGATGCATTCAGCTAAATTTATAAACGGAAAAAGAGCATATGAATATGCAAGAAAAGGGATTTCAATAGAACTGAATCCGGTAGATATTGTTTACAGGGAATTAGAACTCCTTTCTTTTGGAATTCCTGAAACTATTATCAGGCTCCTTTGCAGTAAGGGAACTTATGTCAGGTCTTTTGCAAGGGATTTGGGAGTAGCATTGAACAGCGGGTGTCATCTTTCAGGTCTTGAAAGGACAGCTATAGGTTCTTATAGCCTGGCTGAAGCTTATACTATAGAAAAATTTGCTGAATTTCTTGATCAAATGCAACAAAACAGGAAATAGTACGTATAAAGGAACTCTTATATCATATAAAATGAAATTATCACAATTTAGGTATAATTTACCTCAGGACTTAATTGCTTTATATCCTTCCGAAAACAGAGATGAATCAAGATTAATGGTTATTGACAGGAAAACAAAAAAGATTGAACATAAGATATTTAAAGATATTACTGAGTATTTCAACGAAGAGGATGTTCTTGTCTTTAACAACACAAAGGTATTTCCGGCAAGGTTACATGGGAATAAGGAGAAGACAAGCGCTGAAATAGAGGTTTTTCTCTTAAGAGAGCTTAACAAGGAACAGCGTTAGTGGGATGTATTGGTTGATCCGGCAAGGAAAATCAGAATAGGTAATAAATTATATTTTGGTGAAGATGATCTTCTTGTTGCAGAGGTAATAGATAATACAACTTCGCGGGGAAGAACCTTGAGATTTCTTTTTGACGGGACATATGACGAGTTTAAACAAACGCTCTACAGTCTGGGGGAGACACCACTGCCCAAATTCATTAACAGGCCTGTGGAACCGGAAGATAATGATCGTTACCAGACGATATTTGCGAAATACGAGGGAGCTGTTGCTGCACCTACTGCAGGCCTTCATTTCAGCCGTGAACTACTAAAGAAGCTTGAGATAATTGGCGTTGAATTTGCTGAAATCACCTTACATGTGGGTCTTGGTAATTTCAGGAGTGTTGATGTTGAAGATCTGACAAAACATAAAGTAGATTCTGAAAGAATAACGATAACTGAAGAAGCAGCTGAGATAGTTAATAAGGCAAAAGACAATAAATACAAGGTTTGTGCCGTCGGAACAACAGTTGTCAGGACCCTGGAGAGTTCTGTCTCAACAACCGGTTATCTGAAACCATTTGACGGATGGACGAATAAATTCATTTTCCCGCCTTACGAGTTTAATGTCCCTGATATGATGATCAGCAATTTTCATCTTCCTTTCTCAACTCTTTTGATGATGGTGGCTGCCTTCGCAGGCTATGACTTTCTGTTTGAGGCCTATAAGGTAGCAGTTAAGGAAAAGTACAGGTTTGGGACTTATGGTGATGCTATGCTTGTTATTTAGGTTGGTATAACAGCGCAAAATGGCATAAACTCATGAAAGTGCTACGAATTTAATCAGGATCGGTGCAACCTGATTTATTTTTCTGATAATCCGAACCATAGCAAAAATTTTTTTAGAAAAGTCAAAAGACACTGACAGTTTTATTATCATAATGACCGGATGTAACATTCATCCGGTTTTTTTCGTTACATAAAATTATTGATGAATGCATGTTTTCTGGTGATAAGACAACTGTTTTAAACCTGAAATAATTCATATTTTTAAATGTATATTGTATATATGCGGATGAATTACGCGACAAGTAACATACAACTATTTTGGAAGGAGTTATGTCTTGAAAAATACAGTATTAAGTCTGTAGATTGTGGATGAATGGGTATTATATAAAAAACAGAATAACAACCGGCTTTAAAAAGTAATTAGGGTCGGAAAGATATTTTTTATTTTAAAGAAGCATTAATTGAGATTGTCTGTCAGAAGCATTGAATTGAGGATCAGGTCGTTAAAAAGCAGAGTAATCAGGCAGGTCTATAGATCATTGTTGCTTGTTATTGCTTGCTGGTTGATAAGAGGGGGCTTTGTTAATGCACAAACAGGTCCGGGAGGGATTGGTAATAGCAGCAGTAATATT
>ERZ795031.1919-NODE-1919-length-20792-cov-24.499638_pt1 | contig 20792 bp, 9 predicted proteins | sample MGYA00375123_ERZ795031 | MGnify/ENA primary metagenome ERZ795031 (study PRJEB30166, sample SAMN05720159) | activated sludge metagenome | isolation source: anaerobic digester from wastewater treatment plant | place: USA | collected 2015-04-21 ...
AATATATTGATGAAGTAGAAAGATTGGCTATAGAAAGAGCTAAACAACTTTTTGGTGCAGAGCATGCCAATGTTCAACCTCATAGCGGTTCTCAGGCAAATATGGCAGCTTATTTTACCCTGGTTAAACCTGGAGATACCGTTATGGCTCTGGAATTATCGCATGGTGGTCATCTAACTCATGGTCATCCTCTTTCCTTTAGTGGACAATTCTATAACATTGTTCCTTATCAAGTTAGCAAAGAAACAGAGGAACTTGATTATGATGAGTTAGCTCGTCTGGCGGAAGAACATAAGCCTAAGATGATTCTTGCAGGAGCTTCAGCTTATCCACGAAAGATGGATTTTGCTAAGTTTCGTGAGATTGCTGATTTAGTAGGTGCTAAGCTAATGGTAGATATGGCTCATATTGCTGGTTTAGTGGCAGCAGGGTTGCATATGAATCCTGTTCCTTATGCTGATGTAGTAACTTCCACCACTCATAAGACTTTAAGAGGACCCCGAGCAGGACTTATTCTCTGTAAAGAAGAGTTTGCTAAAGAGATTGATTCAAAAGTATTTCCTGGCGTTCAAGGTGGACCACTGATGCATGTAATTGCTGGGAAAGCAGCTGCTTTTAATGAAGCATTACAGCCAGAATTCAAAGTTTATCAGCAACATATTATTGATAATGCTCAAGCGCTGGCTACTGCTTTAATCGCTAATGGTTTTAGCTTGGTTTCAGGTGGCACGGATACTCATCTAATGCTAATTAATCTTGGTTCAGAAGAAGAAGGTGGACCTAGCGGTAAGAAAATGGAAGAGGCTTTGGATAAAGCAGGAATAACAGCTAATAAGAATACTGTTCCGTTTGAGACTCGCAGTCCATTTGTTGCCAGTGGTATTCGTTTGGGCACACCAGCTGTAACTACGCGTGGTATGGGAATAGAAGAGATGAAACAGATTGCCGATTTCATTCAAAGAGTGAGAGAACATATTGAAGATGAAGAATATCTAACTAATATGAAATCAGAGGTGCGAGCACTTACCGCACGATTTCCTCTTTATCCTGAATTGGGATAAACCAGATAAAATTAACCGCCTCCAGATATTACCAGTGGTTTTTACTGAAGGCGGTTTTTCTATGCTAAATAAGGAGAGGATAAGCTACATTTGCCTTATTTTAACATTAACATTTTGTGGGTCTGACGATAATCTCCAGCTTGCATACGGCAGAAATATATTCCACTGGCAAGGGGACGATGGTTATTATCCAGACCATCAAAGACAATTTTATAGTTTCCAGCGGTCTTGACTTCATTTACTAAGGTTCTAACCAGTTGTCCTTTAACATTAAATATTTCAATGCTAACGGGAGCAGTATTCTTTACACTGTAAGCAATGGTGGTTGAAGGGTTAAATGGATTGGGGAAATTACCTTTGAGCTCTGTAACTGCAGGCAATAAGGGATCATCGTTAGAGACAACCGTTCCCTTTCCAACCAGTTGCACCATAATAACAGGATTCACTGGGTCATCAGTATTAATCTGCATCGTAGAATTATAAGTCAAAGTATCCACAGGAGTAAAGTTCAGATTAAAGCCCAGATAGGATTGAGCAGGAACTACAATATTGATAGCAAATCCAGGATATCCATTTCCCTGATAAACAGCAAAAGGTGGAGCTACCTGAACAGTACCGATTAACACGGCATCCCCGTTATTATTAACAGTGAAAGTACGTTGAGCAATTTGACCTAGGGGGACAACACCAAAATCTACTACTATGGTATCAATAGCTATAACCGGTGTTCCAATAATTGTTCCACTGGAGGGGAAAATAATATCATCAATCCAGGCACAATCACTACCTGAAGAGATACCACTATCTTTTGAATAAGACCAGGTGAAAGTATTCTGTCCTGCTTGAACATCAAAGGAGACTTGACTCCAATTATCTGAAGTGCCAGACCACTGACTACGAACTACATTATTGATAGAAAAACGGAGATAGTCATAATTCAGTTCACTGGAGACCTTCTTCCAGAAGCTGATTGTCCCATCTACCGGGCAATTTAGGGTAACACTCATTGAAGTAGTCTGATTATGATTTATAGTGGCAGATTTAGCAGAATGTGTGCTATTATAACTGGTATTATCTATAGTCCAGTTCCCATTGGAGAATTGCCAATTAAAGCCAGAGAAATTGGTTTCAAAGTTCTCCATTAATAAACCTACGGTTATAGGATAATTCTGAACAGAACTATAATCTCCAGCAAAAAGCATTGCTGTTAATAGTAAGTTTGTTCCTTGAGCAACCTGTGAACTCAGTGTCATATAATAGGTTATTTGGCATTGTTCTCCAGGTGCTAAAGCGGAAAAGGAATCGTCCATAGGTTCAATTACATTCATTCCTCCGACGATTGCCAGAGCTGTAGAAATGTTATTAGCCTGAGCATGTCCAGTATTAGTCACGGGAAGACATATAGTAACGCTTTCACCAGGATCTAAAACACTATTATTATTACCAAGATAATCCTCAATAATTAATCCTTCCCAGGTAAATGCGGGAGCATTAAGCACCAGATTACGGTCATATTCATAACTTTCATCAGCAACGGTAGCAATAATATGAATAGAAGCAGTATGCTGGTCGGGAACATTGCTTGCTACCTGTATAGTTAATCCATTGACCGTTCCACCGATGCTATTGGCAGCAATATCAGGAATGTTTTCGGTTCCATTAATAATAGTTAGATAAGGGTCTTCAGTCTGAATGGAAACAGTAGGATTAATGGCAATGTCATTCCCCACATTACTAAACATCAGATTCAAAGTTATTAATTCTCCATATTCAGGGATATTATTGTTATTATCCGTCACCATCATATCTGCAACTACCAAGTAAGGACCGCTGGCAGGAAGCACTTGGATAGTGTCCAGGTAGGTTACTTTATTAAAAGCAGAGATAGTCAAAGTCAAATCCATAGGTTCCAGGGGAGGATTTTCCAGAGTCAAATTAATATCTCCATTGGCATCAGCATATCCTGTAGCATATACGGTTCCAGCACTATAAAGGGTAACTTTAGCACCAGGAATTGTATTAACTGGGAAGGTATTCATACCAATGAAAAGGATAGGGGTATAAGTGGCTGTAATAGGTTGCGGATCCTTGGAACGAACCATAAGAGAACAATCACCAAAGATATTCCAGGTTAAAAACATACTGATTCCATCCTGACCATAAACCTCAATCATTTTGGAGGAGCCGTTATAGAATATACCACCCATAGTATGTTTCTGTTCTGCTACTAAAAGATCTACAGTTTCATCTTGAGCTCGCATAGGAGGATTCCAGCTTTGATTTATGGAACTACCATAAAATCCTATAGCTCCTGCGGGAGCATTAGTTGCTTCATTAACTGACCGTAACCAGGCTTCAGCAAAACAGGTTTGACTTACAAAGTTTCCATTTACACAAGCAACGCTCTGAATAAAAGGAAGCTTATAATCATTTACCAGTGCATTTACATGGGTATTGCTAAAACCAGTGGTAACCCAATAAGTATCAGCACCGTGTCCAGTATAATTGATAAAACCTCTTCCTTGGTTAAGGTTTGTGCTGACTTGAGCAGCAGTAGCTCCCATAGATTCGTAGATCTGATCCACACTTAAATAACCATAATTAAGAAGATCAGTTCGGATATTTTCCTGATGTTGCTGATCACTTTCACCCATATCACCTTGAGAACCACCTCCCTGGTTGGAAGCTATTCCCATAGCTCTTTGAATCCATTGACTTCCAGCTTGAATATCTCTTTCATAGTGAACTGAACGGGTTATCTGAGTTTCCATTTCAGCCACCGTTTGGGCGGAAAATCTTCCTACATAAATATCAGGATAACTGTCAGATCCTGCCAGAAGTGAATAGGATGGATCAGAACCTCCACCACCAGAGGTAAGAGTGGGAACTTGAGGAGCATCACCAAAAATTTGCACGAACATCAAGCCATCATTTAAGTTATACTGGTTTTGAATGTAGGTCTTTATCTGAGTGGCAGTAGGTCCAGCAACAGTGACATCAACTACATCTACTCTATAGCCATTTTGACGCTTCCAATCAATCCAAGGTTGCATTACATTATCAAACATAGAGTTCTTAATAGCCAGAATTCTTCCCTGCTCTGCCAGAGAAGGATATTTAGCTTGATTGAAGTTCAGAAACATATTTTCATAAAGTGGTGCAAACTCTTGAGCATAGGAAGTTTTAGCTACTGGTAAGGAGTTAGTTAAATCAGTGCCATTAACCTCAAGAGCAACTGTCAGTTTGGTGTAGATACGTAAAGTTTGAGTGGCTGGATAATAAACAAATGGCTGAAAACGGACGGTTATTCCCCTATAATCACGGAGGATGAAAGGTTCTGTTAGATAAGAAAGATTCTCAGGCCAGAATTCGTTACCGGAATAAAAATCGGCAAAATAATATGGAACCATTTCGGGATTTATATCACGGGTAAGATTACCCTTGGAAGGAGCAACTGGCAAAATCATTTCTACATATTCACTATTAAGGATGCTTAGTTCCATTTTAGCGGTGTTGGGTATAATAACACTTCTTGCTAAAACAGGAACCTGCGGATATCCAGCTTCAAGGGTTAAACCTTCCTTTTTAAGGCTAATCAAATTCCAGGTGTTTCCATCTATATCTACTGGTTCAGCATTGAAATGACCGAGCGTAAGTTGCATTACCATATGTTCTGGATTACTATCCAATAATTGGATGTGATTATCATAACTGCTAACAGTTATTTCCCTGGCAGTTAAAGCAAAAGTCAGGGTTAATAGGAGGGTTATTATAAGTAATATTTTCTTCATTTTTTCTCCATTGACTTTATAAAAAAACTCTTTAGCTATGAGCCAAGAGGTAAAAGAGGGAGACTAATATTTAAATGTAGTCTCCCTCTTTAAGTTTTATTTCATTAGCATCATTTTCTTAGTATTAGTGTAACCTTTAGCTTCCATCCTATAGAGATAAATACCGCTGGAAACACTTCTTCCTTGATTATCTTTTCCATTCCAGACAATCTGATGTCTTCCGGCAGGTAGTTCAGTATCTACAAGTTGTCTGACTAACTGTCCTTTCAAATTATAGATATTAATACGAACTTTACCTGATTCTTTCAGAGAGAAATTGATAGCGGTTTCAGGATTAAAGGGATTCGGATAATTTCCTTCCAGAGAAGTAACCACCGGAATAGTTGCAGGATCATTATTAGGCACAGTAGTGATGTGAATCGGAATAATAATGGGGGAATTATTAATATCATTGGAAGTGATTATAAGTTCTAAATCAAGATTCACAGCGGTTTCGGGTGCAGTGTAGGTTAAAGTGTAGATTCTTGCTTCACCCACGGGAATGCTAAAATTATGATCGTTTTCCACGGGAAATCCATTGTATAAAAGATTCATAACGGAAGGATAAGATATAGTTCCAGTAAGTTCCACCGTGCCCACATTGTTGATAACAATATCTGCTGAAACCTGATCGTTAGGATGAAGTTCTAAGAAACTAAATTCTGTCTGAGGCACATAAATTATAGCAATTTCACCACTGGCAGAGGTCGGGAAGGTAATATCATCAATCCAGGCACAATCACTTCCAGAAGATACTGAGCTATCTTTGGAATAGGTCCATTTGAAAGTGTGAGGACCGGTTGTAACTGGATAAGAAAATTGAGCCCAGGGTAGGGTTCCGCTCCAGGAACCTTTTTCTTCTCCATCAATGCTAAAGCGTAAGAAGTCATAATTGAGTTCAGAAGATACCTTGCGCCAGAACTTGATATTACCTGCAGAACTAACATTTAATGTAACGGAAAGTTCAGTACTTGCACTATGTCCTATTGCCCCAGATTTTGCTACATAATTTCCAGAATGTGCATTAGCAGGATCATTTACCACCGTCCAGGGTATAGGACTGTTATTTACCCAGGGATAAACACTAAAATCTCCCGTTTCAAAACCGTCTCCATATACTCCAATAGGTAAAAGTATGCAATGATTTATATTTATTTGTCCAGCAGAAATGGAAAGGCTTATAGGCACAATAATTCCATCCGGGATATCAGGAGCAAGAGTAACGGTAAAGTTAATCGGGATATTTACACCAGCTGCCATAGTTGGCAACACAAAGTAATTACTGCTAAGAGTGACAAAAGGATTATTTACCAGGATAATTAGGGTTCCACTATCTGTATTCATATGTCCAATATTGGTGATGGTTATCCCTATAGATATATTTTCGCCAGGTTCAAAGAAGCCATCACCATCAGGATCAAAGAGAATAGGATCGCCAAATTGTAGCTTTGGAGCATTTACCACAATGCTACGCGTAGTGGTCCAGGTGTTAGTTCCATCAGAAACAATAATATCAAAGGGGACGGATGTTTGATCTGGGATATAAATACTAATAAGTACGCTAAATAAACCTTCCAGAGAGATAGTCTGATCAGGAAGAATATCCGGGAGTGTTGCGGTTCCGTCTAAAATAGTTACATAAGGACAAGTAGTAGAAAGGGTAGCAGTAAGATTAGCAGCAGGTTGAACGCCAACATTATGGAAAGTTAAATTCATACTGATGGTTTCACCAGCTTCTGCTATTGCATTAGCATTAGGATCGTTTACCGTAATTTGGCTTACTGTTACATATGGTCCCACATTTGGAATAACCTGAATATTGGCAATCATTGGTCTACGTAAGGAACGAGTTAATACTAACTGAGCTGTACCAGGTTCGGTAAAGGGAGTGAAATTAAGTGTTAAATTACCGGAGGCATCAGTTAAACCAACTCCATGTAGTTCATTATTCATTGAAATTGCTACATATGTGTATGGATCAGCAGTTATATCTAAAGAACCAAGTCCTAAAAAGAGAGTGGCTGGAGGAACAAAACTGTTTTGAGCAGGAATACCCAAATAAGGAATTAAACTCGGATCACCCATATTGGAATATATTTCCCAATAATAGTTGATTCGTGGACTATTCGCTTGGACTACTGCCATATTTCCCATAAATATAATAGCACCAACACTATTTCCCCAATCTTCAAAAGGTTCATTATGCTCATGAAACATTGCATCATAAGCTCCAGTATGACCTGGGACAAAAGGTGAACCTGTTCCTACGATAGGTGGTTTGTAACCAACTCCCCAATAGTAATCTTCATCCCAATAGGTACTATTAGTGCCGCCAATATAAGAAACGGCACCTTTATTTTCTGCTCTTAACCAGGCTTCTCCAAAACAGACACCGGTATCAAAGGCATTGGTAAGACAGCAATTTCCTACCACTACTGGATATTCATTTACATTTTGAAGGCTATTAATATTGGCAATAGTGAAAGAAGGACTATACCAAGAAGTTTCACTTCCATGGGCAGTATAATTGGCATAGCCAACTCCATTGGATATATCATTAATTATGGAAGAAGAGGCATTCTGAGAGGCAGGATATAAATAAGTATGAGAGTTAATACCATGTGCAGCATTAAAATAGTTGTTTACTCCATAATTAATCTGACCATTTGCATGCGTAGGTGACCAGCTTGCATCAACACCGGCAATCATTACGACTTCACTTAAATAGGCATCACTGGGCATAGTATACATTTCATGCATTAAAGTTTTATTAACCTGATTGGTTACTTCCGCTTCCGTTGTAGCAGAGAATCTTCCAAAATACATCTCAGGTATAAAATCAGTTCCTTGCAAGCGAACATAGGTTAAATCAGTAACATGTCCACCAGGACTGGCAGAAGCGGAGTTCGCTGGAACTTGTGCCACATCGCCAACAATCAATAAATAGGTCGGTGCAGGATTTTCAGTAGTAGCAGAATCCCAGATATTTTGAATATAATTCTTAATGGAAGTAGTGGTGGTTCCAGTTTGTGTAGTTGTTGCCACAATCACATTGTACCCTTCCTGGGTTTTCCAGTTTACAAATGGCTGTAAAGCATTCACAAAATTAGGAGGAGTAATAATTAAATAACTCATAGGATAACGATTCAGACTTGCCCGATTAGAATCTGGATTCATCAAGATAGTTTTAAGCATAGAATCAAAAACTGGAGAATAAGTCTTGGCTCTTAATTCATTGGTTGAAACTAAGTCTGGATGAAGAAATTGGACATTAACCTCAGCACTATAAATTACTTCAATTTCTCCCGTTCCTGGATTGTAACGAACGGGTGTAAAATCCAGAGCATAAAGATGGTAGCCTCTCATATAACCTAAATCAGTAACCTGAATAGAGGGAAAATCTGTCCAGTTTTTACTCTGATAAAACTCCTGGTTAACGATGAATGGAAGAGTTGCCGGGTCCACGCTTTTAGATACAGGTTCCTGTCTTGGAATTATGGGATTATTTATTCCTTCAGCTTTCAGGTCTATATTCTTACGCAAAACTGAGTTCATACTTGCCTGAACATCAGATCCTTCAGGAACACTGAAAATCTGACGCAAAAGGGGAAGCTTGGGAAGACCTATGGTATTGGTGGCAGCATAATCAGCTACCCATAAGTCGGTAAATAACCCTTCCGAGGTCTGTATTTCCTGAAAATCAAGCTTTTCTATACTGTAGCTAACACTCAATCCATAATCATTACTATTAGTTACCACCGCAGCGGTAGGAGTGTTGCTCACCTTAATGGAACCTTGAGCGGCAAAAACAAATGTCACCAAACTCAAGATTAGGATGATTAATAAATGCTTTTTCATTCTATCTCCTTATTTATTATATATCTACTAAGTTAATTAAATTATCATGCAAATTAAATTCCTAAAGTAGAGGAAAATTGGTCTCAATAGAATACTCCTAAAATAAAATAGAGATTATGTCAATTGAATTATTTGTTTTTTTTCCTATAAAAATGTTGTGGATTAAACCAGAAAGATGTTTAGATATAAATCCAATTTATCATACCACTTTATTTGTTGCTTCGTATCACCATAACTTATGCAAGTTCAGATATTATTTTTGTGGTATAATTAAGAAAAATTAATTTAATGACCATAAAAATTCCGTAACTATCTGTCTCTTATTACATTCTTGACAAAATAGATAAGGAAGAGCTAAGAGAGAGCTAAGGAAGAAATTATTATCCATTATAAATTAGTAAGATATAAAAATCAGCTTGTCTGTTATTTTTTGCAGTAAGAAAAAGAGATTTTGGTATTGACATAATAGGGCAATCAGTTTTTAAAGAAAAAATGAAATGATTTATGTATCTATTTTGCTTCTTTAGCAGTTAGTAGATATATAATGGGGACTTGAAAAATGTTAGAAAAAATACTCCGTAAAATGTTTGGTGATAAAAACACCCGTGATTTAAATAAATATATTCCACAAGTTCAGCTCATAAACCAGATTTATGAAGGTTTAGCGCAGTATGATGATGACCAGTTGCGAGAAAGAGTAGCAGAAATAAAACAGGAAATAGCTGAAAAGCTAAGTGATTTGAGAGAAAAACTGGAAGAACTGGAAATTCGTTATCGTGAAGAAGAAGATGAAGCAGAACGTAATAGGATAGATATTCAAATTGATGAGACCAAAAAAGCGCTTAAGACTTTAACTAAATCCACCTTAGATGATTATTTACCAGAAGTTTATGCTATCGTAAAAGATACCTGTCGTAGACTGGTTGGGAAAACTTTTATGGTGCGAGGGCATGAAGTTGTATGGGATATGGTTCCTTTTGATGTGCAATTAATAGGAGCAATGGTTTTGCATGATGGCAAGATAGCTGAAATGGCAACGGGTGAAGGTAAAACTTTAGTTGCCACTTTGCCTCTATTTCTTAATGCCTTAGTAGGAAGAGGAGCTCATTTAGTTACGGTTAATGATTATCTTGCTGCACGTGATGCTGAATGGATGTCTCCCATATTTAATTTTCATAATCTAACCGTAGGTTGCATCACAACCGATATGGATTTTGATTCCCGGAAAAAAGCTTACCAAAGTGATGTCACCTATGGAATGAATAGTGAATTTGGTTTTGACTATCTTCGTGATAATATGGCGGTTATACCTGAACAATTAGTGCAACGAGATTTCTATTATGCCATTGTGGATGAAGTAGATAGCATTCTTATTGATGAGGCAAGAACACCTTTGATTATCAGTGGACCTATTGCTCAGGATAAAAATTTTTACCAGGAACTTCGCCCTCAAATAAATCAATTAGTTCAAGCACAAAACACACTGGTACAGAAAGTTTTATCTGAGATTAGGGAAGATCTTAGAGAAGATAATCCGAATTCTGATATAGAAAGATTGGGAAGAAATCTATTGTTAGTTCAAAGGGCTGCGCCAAGAAATAAAGCTTTTACCAAGATAATGCAGGATCCCAAACTAAAAAAGCTGGTCAATGATGTAGAAGGTATTTACTTGCGTGACAAGAAGCTGCCAGAATTGGATGACAATCTGTACTATGTGGTAGATGAGCATCAAAACACGGTAGACCTATGTGAAAAGGGCAGAGATTTCCTATCTAAACACGACAAAAATCTGTTTTTAGTAGAAAGCCTGGATGAAATTTTAAATAGCATAGATGAAGATGAGAGTTTGACTGAAGAGGAAAAACTAAAGAAAAAAGCCCGAGAAACCAACCGGTTTATGGATAAAAGTGAGAAACTCCACAATATCAATCAACTTTTAAAAGCTTATACCCTTTTTGAAAAGGATGTAGAATATGTGGTTGTAGACAATCGGGTGGTCATTGTAGATGAATTTACCGGAAGATTAATGCCAGGAAGAAGGTATTCTGATGGTCTTCATCAAGCTCTGGAAGCCAAAGAAAATGTAGAAATAGAAGCAGGCACTCAGACTTTTGCTACAATAACTTTGCAGAATTACTTTAGAAAATATGAAAGATTAGCAGGTATGACTGGTACTGCAGCAACGGAAGAAGCTGAATTTGTAGAGATTTATAATCTTCCTGTAATAACGATACCAACCAATGTTCCTGTTACCCGAATTGACCATGAAGATGTAATCTATATGACCAAGAATGAGAAATATCAGGCTTTGATTGATGAGGTTATTTACTGGCACAATCTGAATAAGCCTGTCTTAGTGGGTACAGTAAGTGTGGAAGTTTCGGAAACTATCAGTCGTATGCTAAAACGTCGTAATATTCCTCATAATGTTTTAAACGCTCGTCAACATCAAAGAGAAGCTGAGATTATAGCTTTAGCAGGACAACCTGGTGCAGTTACCATAGCTACCAATATGGCTGGTCGTGGGACCGATATCAAACTTGGACCGGGGGTGGTGACTAAAAGTATTGAAGAATATAGGGGTATAGACCCTTCCATAACACCTGAATATCCTTATGGCTTGCCTTTAGATGGACTTCATGTAATTGGTAGTGAAAGACATGAGAGTAGAAGAATAGACCGTCAATTACGTGGAAGAGCAGGACGTCAAGGGGACCCTGGCACTTCAAGGTTTTATTTATCTCTGGAAGATGACCTTCTTCGTCTTTTTGGTTCCGAAAGGATTGCGCCAATGATGACCAGAATGGGAATGAAACCAGGTGATGCCATCAGACATCCCTGGATGACAAAAACGGTGGAAAGAGCTCAAAAGAGAGTGGAAGAAAATAACTTTGAGATTCGCCGTAATCTCTTAAAATATGATGAAGTGATGAATCAACAAAGAGAGGTTATCTATTCCTATCGTAGAAGTGTTTTGAAAGGATATTCACTAAAGCGTGAAGTTCAAGAGATGATTGAAGAGACAATAGATAGGATTATCTCGGAAAATATTTCCTTTGATAGTTCCCCAGATGAATGGAATCTGGCAAGGCTTACTCAATGGTTCAAATCTGCCTTAAATGTAGCCATAGAGCCAGAAGACCTGGAATCAGACCATCTAAGTGAACCTCTTTTAAGGAATACTTTGAAAGAGCTGATTATGCAAGCCTATGAAAAGAAAGAAGAACAAGTGGGTTCTGAATCAATGCGAGAAATTGAACGCCGTTGTCTTCTGGAAGTAGTTGATGAAGAATGGCGCGACCATCTGCATGAAATGGACCTCCTTAAAGAAGGAGTATATCTTCGTGCCTATGCAGAAAAAGACCCCCTGATAGAATATAAAAGAGAAAGTTTTAAACTTTTTCAAAATCTTATTTCTCGCATTCAGGAAAATGTAACCAAAAAAGTGTTTACCACCTATATTCTTACTCAAGAACAAGTTCAGAATATGATGAAAGACTCCAAATTGCAACATGAAAATGTTAGTGCATTCCTGAAATCTCAAGAATTGAGACCTGGTCAACAGAATATGAGTGAACCGCCTAATTTTTCTGAACCAGATTCTGGGGTAGTAAAACAAAAACCCATTCGGGTAGCTCAGCATGTTGGTAGAAATGATCCCTGTCCCTGTGGAAGTGGGAAAAAATATAAGAAATGCTGTGGACGTTTTGAAAACGACGAATAAATAAAAAAGTTGGAAAAGGAACCTAATGCCTAAAAATCTAATCATTGTAGAATCGCCTGCTAAAGCTAATACTATTTCTAAGTTTTTAGAACATAAATATGATGTTAAAGCCTCAATGGGTCATATAAGAGATTTACCAGAAAATGAACTGGGAGTTGATATAGCCCATAACTTTCGTCCAGTTTACAGGATAGATAAGAAGAAAAGTAAGGTTATCAATGAACTAAAAGAAGCAGCTAAAGATGCCGATACTATATATTTAGCCAGTGACCATGATAGAGAAGGAGAAGCCATAGCCTGGCATTTGACCAAAGTTCTGGAGAAAGAACTAGGCGGTAAGGAAGTTTTTCGTATTGTATTCAATGAAATTACCTCCCGAGCTATTCAAGATGCAATTAAAAATCCTTCTTCCATAGATATGGCTAAAGTGGATGCACAACAAGCAAGAAGAGTGCTTGATCGTATTGTAGGTTATACGGTTTCACCTTTATTATGGAAGGTCATTGCAAAGAAACTAAGTGCTGGAAGAGTGCAAAGTGTGGCGTTAAGATTAATCTGTGAAAGAGAAGAAGAAATCCAGAACTTTGTACCTAAGGAATACTGGAAATTAGAAGCAAAATTCTATAGGGATAATCTTCCTCCTTTTAAGGCAGCTCTGGAAAAATGGGAAAATAAGAAAATAGATATTCCGGATGAGGCTACGGCACAAAAGTTGATAGAAGAGATAGATACTTCCCCAGCAGTTATTTCCGATTTAAAGAGAAGCACTCATAAGCTGGAACCTCTACCTCCTTTTATTACCAGTACACTTCAACAAGAAGCATCCAAGATTCTGGGTTTTTCCTCGGAAAAGACAATGAAAATAGCTCAAGAATTGTATGAAGGAGTTGACCTTAAAGGGGAAAGAACAGGTCTTATTACCTATATGCGTACGGATAGTCTACGCATTGCTGATGAGGCAATAGAAAATTGTAGAAAATTGATAAAAGAGCGATTTGGTAAAGAGTTTATCAATCCTGCACCCCGAGTTTATAAAAATAAATCTACTGCTCAGGATGCCCATGAAGCTATAAGACCCACCAATACTTTTTACACCCCAGAAAGTGTAGCAGAAAATCTCACCAAAGACCAGTTAAAATTATATACTCTAATCTGGCAGAGATTTGTAGCAACTCAGATGAAACCTGCTAAGTTGCTAAGAACCAAGGTGGAAGTCACTGTGGGGAAGGCAATTTTCAGTGCTAATGGAAATGTGGTAGAAGATGAGGCATTTTTGAAGGTTTATCCTTATATGAAGATAATATCTGGGGAAGCTATAGATTCTGCTTATGAGAAAGGAGACAACCTTGAATATGGGAAAATTGAATCTTCTCAGCATTTTACCACTCCACCTCCAAGATATACAGAGGCTTCTTTAATTAAGGAACTGGAAGCAAAAGGCATTGGAAGACCTTCCACTTATGCCACTATTATCAGTACTATCCGGAAAAGAAGATATGTTGGTATGGAAAAGAAAAACTTTTTCCCCACCAAATTAGGCATTGATGTAAATCGTTTTCTGGTCTCTAATTTTGATGATATCTTCAATGTAGGATTCACTGCCGATATGGAAACAAAACTGGATGAGGTGGAAGAAAATAAAGTAATCTGGCATGAGCTGGTAAAAAACTATTATGAGGAACTGATGAATCTATTAAATAAGGTTGATGTGAAGAAATCTAAACAGGAATTCATTGAAGAAACAGATATTGTGTGTGATGTATGTAAAGAAGGAAAGATGGTAATCAGGCATTCCAAAAATGGCGAATTTCTTTCCTGCAGTCGTTTTCCTGCCTGTAAAAATACCAAAAAATTCATTCGTGATGATAAAGGGAACATTGTTATTGTAGAACCACAAACCCTGGAAGAGAAATGCCCTGAATGTGGAAGTCCTCTGATAGAACGCAAGGGAAAATATGGCGAATTCATTGCTTGCAGCAACTATCCTAAATGTAAGTATTCCAGAAATAAGACAACAGGAGTTACCTGTCCAGAATGTGGTAAGGGCGAACTAATTCAAAGACGCAATAAAAAAGGAAATATCTTCTATTCCTGCAATCGTTATCCCGAATGTAAATTTATCAGTTCTTATAAACCCCTTCCTATCTCTTGTCCGGAATGTGGAAATCCTTATCTGGTGGAGAAAAAGACCAGAGAAGGTGATAGTTATAAAGAATGCCCTAAATGCAAGAGCAGGATGGAATAATTAAACTAAAAGATAGATACTTTTAGCTGAATCCTAATCCTGTATTTTTTAGAAGATAAGAGAGACTTTTCACCATATAAAGAAAAAGCAGCTTCTTTAAATTTTAAGCCAGTAGTAATGGAAATGGCTGTTTCTTCAGAGCTGCACATACTGTAATATTCAGGACTAATTTCATCTGCTATATAAAAGTTATGTGGACTTTGCCAGCTGGTATACCCCAATCTCATTTCCCAGATTGACTTTTTATAACCCAGAAAATATTGGAAATGGTAGGTATTTTTGGTGTAATCCTCTTTATTTTGGAGGGTATAGGAAAATTCAAATTGCTGAAACAAGTAGGTTGTGATTGGTAAATGACCGGTAGTCTGGATTCTATAATGTTCAGGTATTGTAGAAATATAAGTAGAATCAATCCAGGTGATTAACTCTCGGTCATACTGATAGAAGTTCAATTTCCAGCGAGTACCTCTTTTATCATAAGCAAGAGAAGAAATGAATCTGGAAAAAGGCTCTCCAGAAAAAGCAGGACCTATATTAATACTATAATGTATCTGTAAATTTGTATTAGTGAGAACATTCCACTTCAAATCACAGTTTATCTCTTTTCGGTCGGTATTATGATTTAAAATAGAAGCTGAAAGAGCATAGGGAAATTGATGGTAGATAGTGTTTTGAGCATAGGATAGAGTCTGGCTGAATGATTTCAAATGATAATTCCAGGATAGAATAGTGCTAAGCTGATGATTAGCATATGATAATTCTGTACTTATCTGATTATTAGGTAATTTTAAGGCTGCATAAAGACTGTAAGCATTAAGATTGGATACTAAAAGGGAATCGTTAAAAGCTCTATCATATTGCTGTCTATAAAGTAATCCAGCAATCTGAAAAGAGTTATTTACCCAGGCTACAGAAGTGCCATAAATATTTTCCTGAGTATGAGATAAATTATCTGAATTAGTGGTTGGTAAGCTTGTTATTCTTTCATCTTTTAACCTGGCTACTCTATTCTGGACCGAAGCAAATACCAGGGTTTGCAATGAGTTTCCTTGATAGATAAAAGCTGCACCTAAAGGAGTGTATGTAGAAGGAGAAGTTGGCATATAAAGCTTAAAAGGAGAATCTGGTAACTTGCGAGAACCAGTCCCGCAAACTAACCCTCTTCCAAAACGAACTCTATAGGAACCCAAAACCAAATTTACTCTATCCGTTTTAAGATTAAGATGAAGTCCCCAATCATTATTTCCCGTATCTATATTATACCGATTATTTAATAGCAATATTCCCTGAGGAATTTCATATTGTAGACTGTTCAGACAGTAATTATTCGTATCTTGAAGATAGAGACGAGTGCTAATATTAAGCGGCTTTTCAAGCTCCAAAAGTTCCTGATAATAGTTGTTCCAGGCAGAATCTACTAAAGCAGGAGTATCCAGTTCAATTAATTCATCGTAGTATTGGGCATAAAGTAAAAAAGTTAAAGATAACAGGAAAGAGATGACAACAAAGCTTTTCACCAGTTGAAACCAAGGTCAAGGCTATGAGAAAGATTTAGTTCTGGATGGGTTCTGATGGCATAGGTAAGCTCTCCCCTTTTAATCTTTAATTTAATTCCCATACCAAATTGTGAAGGTGTATTTTGCCAGGATACCAGCAAAGAAAGAGGTTCGTTCAGCTTAATAGAAGTAGCAATCCGATAGTTATCTTCATAATTTGGAATATAAACATAACTGCCAGCACCATAAACCTCATCTATGATTTTGACCATAGCTGAGATATGCCATTCTTCATCCGATGAAGTTAAATGTAAAGATTTTATTTCAGCACCATATTCGGGACAGGAATAGGTTAACGCAATATTACTCAACCAGGTGTGATAACTATTACCGGTACTGATTTTTTCATACTGAAGATGTTCAGTATAACCAAGTGTTAGATTCTTGTAGTGAAAAGCCAGACCTAAAAAGTAATCCTGATTACGATAGTCACCCTGATCCAGATGAGCAATACCAGTACTTAAAATAAAAGGATTAAACTGAGTGGCAGTATTTAAGCAATATACTGTACAATCAGTCATACCGAATGGAATATGTGCAGAAAAAGCTATACCAGTGTTAGAAATATTGGGAGAAAGAGCAAAATCAGCGATAGAATTTGAGAGAATAGTTATGCCAGATAAGGCGTTTGTGGAAGCAGTATCCAGAGTTATGATAGCATTTAAGGTGGGAAATAATAAAAGAATGAGGAGAAAGCTACCTACCTTTAAATGCATAAAAGCCTCTTATCGCTATGAATCAGAACATTTTCAAACCAGACACTGTTCCGTTTCAGGGTCAAAATAATGAGCTTTAAACATATTTAAGCTAATAGTTAGCTTTTCATTCATTTTGGGAAGTTCTTTAGGTTCCAACCGAGCGATGAAATTGTGATGAGGAGTAGCCAGAACTACATGATATTCACTTCCCAGAGGTTCTACTAAGTCACAGATGGTTTCTATTTGCTGAGGGAATTCTGCCATTGAATCATAGCGTGCATCATATATATCTTCTGGTCTAATTCCCATTATAATGGGTTTATTGACATAGGAGATAAGCAGTTTTTGATGTTCAGGATATATCTGAACTTTAAAGTCTTCACTTGTGAAGAACAGATTTGAATCATCACTTTCCACTCTACCTTCTACCATATTAATAGCAGGAGAACCGATAAAACCAGCAACAAAAATATTAGCAGGATGGTTGTAAATATTAAGAGGGGTATCAATCTGCTGGATGATGCCATCTTTCATAACCGCTATACGATTAGCCATAGTCATTGCTTCCACCTGGTCATGTGTCACATAAATCATTGTATTAGCCAGTTGTTTATGTAGTTTAACAATTTCAGAACGCATTGCCACTCTGAGCTTTGCATCCAGGTTAGAAAGAGGTTCATCAAAGAGAAAAACCTTGGGATTACGGACGATAGCACGTCCTAAAGCTACACGCTGACGCTGTCCCCCTGAAAGTTGACCTGGTTTGCGTTTCAGCAAATCCTGAATACCTAAAAGCTCCGCTGCATGCTGAACCTTCTTTTTGATAATCTGTTTATCTTCACCTCTAAGCTTTAAGGCAAAAGCCATATTATCAAAGACGGTCATATGAGGATAAAGAGCATAATTTTGAAACACCATAGCAATGTCTCTATCCTTAGGGGGGACATCATTGACCAGTTTATCGCCTATCCAGATATTACCGCTGGTAATTTCTTCTAAACCAGCAATCATTCTCAAGATAGTACTTTTCCCGCAACCGGATGGTCCCACTAACACTAAAAATTCTTTGTCTTCCGCTTCAAAACTTACATCTTTAACGGCATGAACATTATTATCATATATTTTATTAAGATTTTGAACAAGTACTCTTGCCATTACTACTCCTTCAATAAATCAATATTTTATATAAGATAAGCTGTCAAGCAGGAATTTTATTCTGTGAAACAAACTACGGTATTCCGTCCTGCTTCTTTTGCGGTATAAAGTGCCTTATCCGCCTTTTCTATATATGAATTTAAGGCAGTGTCATTTAAACAAGCAAAGCAATTGCAAACGCAACCAGTACTGATAGTAATATGAAACTTATTATCCTGATAGATAAATTCATAATTCTCTATTTTAGCACGAAATTCTTCCATCAGTTTTAACATATTCTCCTTCTTTATATCAAATAGAACTAAGAGAAATTCCTCACCTCCATAGCGAATAATAACATCACTTTTTCGGAAAAAACTCAACAATAACTCAGCAAGGGTTTGGAGTACATAATCTCCTGCCAGATGTCCATAAATATCGTTTACCTGTTTAAAATGGTCAATATCAAGTATGGCAAAACTAATAGGTACTTTATGACGAGCAGCTAATTGGAAAGTATGATAAAGATTATTATGCAGATAGTGCCTATTTTTCAAACCAGTGAGATGGTCTGTTATAGAAAGAGCTTCCACCTGATGATACAGGTCACTTATCAAAAGGTAATTCTTGTGCAAAGTATCTACATAGGTGCTATTTTGTAAATTAATTTGATTAGCCAGAGAGATAACCTTTTTTTCCAGATAGGGCATAATTTGCACCATCTGTTCTGGGGAAAGATTTTCTCGCAAAAATTGAGATAAATTTTGCAGAGCCAGCCAGCTCTTATGTAGATAGTAAGTGGAATGATGATATGATCTGATAGATTTAGGGAAGTTTTGTTCCACTCCCGAATAATAATTCCCGGCGAAAAAATATAGATATTGCAACTGTTCAAAAGACAAAAAGGATGAGGGTAAAGACAGCAAAATGTGAACATATCTTATTTTTTCTTCTGGTTTAATCAAATGATTCTCCAGAGTGACCAGCTCATTCAGTATAAATGCGGAAAGCAGAGTTTTATTATACTTCCAATCACTTGAATAGGTCTGCAGCACTTTTTTCTTTAAAGAGGCATTTCTCCCCCAGGGAATCATTTTTTGCCATTGGAGGATTAAATGAAGCGCAGTTTCGCTTCCATCTTCTTGATAGTATTTATAGATTAACTTAAGCCAGAGCTCAGTAAAATCCAATCTTTTGTTTTTCAGAATAAGTAATCTGGCAAGAGTGAGATTATAAATTAAATGAAAAAAAGGTGTGGTTATAGAAATATCTTCTTTTAGTTGTTTTAATAGTGAGTAAGCAGTATCACTATCTTCCAATTGAGCAAGAAGATAAGATAGCTGCAAGGGAATAAAGTTATCAGATTGATAAAAAGGATTGTCATTAGCTGAACTGGATATGGTCTCTTTGAGATGATGAGGGATAGGATTCTCTGAAGATAAAGGAAAATAGTTTAAAAGCTCAAAAAAATCCGTCCATCTGGAAGGCTTTAAAAATTGTTCATCTTGAAGAAGTATTATTAACTGTTCTATAAGAGCAGCAGAAAAATAGCGAAATCTGGTTAAAGAAGGTTCTTTTTTAGATTTATCTGGAACATAAAAATGAAGTAGTTGATTAATTATGTCCTGAGATTGACTGGCTTGTGAACAGCAGAGTAATAAAGAAAGTTGCTTTCTTAGCTCTCTTTCCTCCTGTGCTGAAAATAGTGGAACTTTCTGGTTAGCCATAACCCTATTTTTTTATAATAGATTTAGTTACAGGAAACTTAGATGATTTTTTACCAGACTGTTGATCTTGCTTGAGACTATCATTAGTGGCTTCTTTGAAGATAAAAACTGTCTCATCAGATTTTATTAAGCCGTGCTCTTCTCTTGCTACTTCTTCTGCTGCTTCTGGATCGGTCTTTAATCGGTAGTTATAATTAGCAAGACTGTCATTTTGTGCTTTTAATGCGTTATACTGTTGTTCCATACGGTTTATTTTTCGTTTAAGCTTCCATTTTTTATAAAAACTATTATTTCCCCAGAAAAGAATCCAGCTTAACAACAATAAAATAAGCAGAACATAGATGAAATTGAGGAACCGTCTATTTTTGTTACTTTGTTTTTTCATTATCCCACCATCTTTGCTAATAAAGTCTTATGAATATCTATTGCCTCATAGGGACACATCTCATGACAGCAGAGGCATTTGATGCATTTCTTTCTATCTATAACAGGAAAGTTTATCTTATCTGGAGGAGAGATAGCTTTAGCAGGACAACTTTTTACGCAAATGCTACATTTTTGACAACGGGATGTTATTATCGGACGACGGTCATATAAGCGTTGAAAAGGATAACGAACTATCCTGGGGACATAACGCAAAAACTTATTGCTCATTTTAACCGTTCGGATATCCACATCTGGCAATTTGAAATCCTGGAAGCTGGTAGGAATCTGGATATCAGAGATTAACTGTCCATCTTTATGTAAAGCATCCCAGAGATAAGGCACATCCTTTAACTTAAAACCCATCAGTTTTGAAGCTACATAATCAAGAGAGGATATACTTTTAGAACCCAGAAGCAATCCAAATTTACGAACTCTTCCAGCTGAAGGTCCTGGTCCATCCATTCCCAAAATACCATCAATAAAACTATAAGATATGTATTCTTTGGTTAATTGATAGATTGCTACTAACAATC
>ERZ795031.1932-NODE-1932-length-20712-cov-11.500169_pt1 | contig 20712 bp, 20 predicted proteins | sample MGYA00375123_ERZ795031 | MGnify/ENA primary metagenome ERZ795031 (study PRJEB30166, sample SAMN05720159) | activated sludge metagenome | isolation source: anaerobic digester from wastewater treatment plant | place: USA | collected 2015-04-21 ...
TGCCCGCGCTGATGCTGATGGACGCCGTCGGCAGGCTGGTGCCGGGTGTCTTGGGCGACGCGGACGCGACCCAGGACGATTCCTTCTCCATCGAAGGCTTGCTCGAATACCCCCAATGGACCAAACCGCCGGTGTTCCGCGAATGGCGGGTGCCGGAAATCCTGCTCAACGGGCATCTCGCCCGCCAGCAGCAGTGGAAACGGCAGCAGTCGCTTATCCGCACGCTCGAAAACCGTCCGGACCTTCTGCGTGAGGCTCCGCTGACGGATGAAGACCATGAATTTATTGCTCAATATATCAATCAGAGGCTCGAAGAGAGCCAATTTAAGGAGGAATAATGCAGGAAGAACCTAAATTCAAATACAGTAAGTTGTTTTTAATTGGTTTTGGCTTTTTTGGTGTCAGCGTATTGTGGAGCCTCTATAACACATACGTTCCCATACTGCTGGAAAAGAAGTTCCTATTGGATTCAGCCCAGATCGGCTTCTTTATGTCACTGGATAACATAGCCGCTCTTTTCATCCAGCCGCCGGTCGGAGCCTGGTCTGACCGCCTGCGCACCAAGCTTGGCAGACGCCTGCCTTTTATTCTGATAGGCGCTCCAATCGCCGCGATCGCCTTCGGTCTTGTCCCACTCGCGGCTACCCTGCCCCTATTCATAGCGTGCACTGTCACGACTATTCTCGCAATGGCATTCTGGCGCACGCCGGTCGTGGCGCTGATGCCCGATGTTACTCCTTCCAGGTTGCGCTCACAAGCCAACGGTATCATCAACTTCATGGGTGGGCTGGGTTTGGTGTTGGGAACCTCCATCGGTTCAATGCTCGTCGCCAAGAGTGCGGCTTATCCGTTTTGGTTCGGATCTGCGTTGGTTCTGGCTGCCGCTGCATTAGTGGTCATTTTTGTGCGTGAACCCAAGGTGTATGAGGACAATCCAAATATTGAAGAACCCAACTTTTGGAAAAGTTTGAAGGAACTTGTCACCAGCAGGCATGGCGATGCCATCCGTATTTTTTTGGCTATCTTTTTCTGGTTCATTGCCTACAACGCGATCGAAGCTTTCCTTTCTCTCTACGGTATCAACCATCTTGGTCTGGATGAATCTGGCGCTGGCAAATTGATCACCAGCGTTGGTTTCTCATTCCTGCTCTTCGCCATCCCAGCCGGATTTATCGGAGCAAAGTTAGGGCGGAAGAAAACCCTCGGGATTGGATTGTTAATCATGATTTTGGTGCTCCTGGGCGTCTATTTCCTTCCCAAAGAAACCCTGCTCCAGGTACACGGCAGACTGCCTGTTCTGGGGAATATCATGACCCTGACACTCTTCCTGCTCGCGGCTGGTATTGGCTGGTCCTTAATCAATATCAACTCTTTGCCGGTAGTCGTTGACCTCACCGACCAGGTCCATATCGGTACCTATACTGGTCTTTATTACCTCTTCTCCACCCTGGCAGCCATCGCCGGACCGAACATCAATGGCTGGATTGTCAAACTGACTGGCAATAACTATGCATCGATATTCATCATCGGACCGATCTTTATGATCGCCGCGTTGATTTCAGTGCTGGGGATGAAATCCGGTGAAGCAGACCAGGTGAAGACCAGCCAGGAATAATGTTGGAAAGAAGACCGCAAATGAACTTGCGGTCTTTTGTTTGCTGCCTTATACTTGAGGCACATCAATAAACGGTTAACGCCGCCAAGTATTGTTAATATAAAAAAGGAGATTAGAGAAAGTATGATTAAAAAGTTGTTCGCCATCGTATCCGTTCTGCTGATCGGCAGCATGCTGCTTGCCGCCTGCACGACAACCCCTCCGGCTGAGCCCGAGAAACCGGCTGCCGAGGAACCCGCCGCCCCCAAGACCAAGGTATGCCAAATCACCGATACGGGTGGTATCGATGACAAATCCTTCAATGCCACCGCCTGGAAAGGCATCACCGACGCGATCGATCAGCTCGGCATCGAAGGCAAATATCTCGAGTCCAAAGAAGTCGCGGACTATGAGAAGAATCTGAACGCCCTGATGGAAGAAAAATGCGACCTGATCATCACCGTCGGCTTCCTGATCGGCGATGCCACCAAGGCTGCCGCTGAAGCCAACCCCGACCTCAAATTCTCGATCGTGGACTACAACTACGATCCCGCCATCGCCAACGTGACCGGTCAGATCTTCAACACTGACGAAGCCGCCTTCCTGGCTGGCTACCTCGCCGCCGGCGTCACCAAGACGGGCGTTGTTGGAACATTCGGCGGTCTGCCCATCCCCACCGTGACCATCTTCATGGACGGCTTCTACAAGGGCGTTGCCAAATACAATGAAGTTAAGGGCACGGATGTTAAAGTCCTCGGTTGGGATCCTGCTGCACCGGACTCCGGTCTCTTCACCATGTCCTTCGATGATCAGCAAAAGGGTAATGAGCTTGCCAAGTCCCTCATGGACGAAGGCGCCGACATCATCATGCCGGTTGCCGGACCTGTTGGTTTGGGCGCGGCTGCCGCCATCAAGGAACGCGGAAACGCCTACCTGATCGGTGTGGATTCAGACTGGGCGCTCACCAGTCCCGAATACGCTGACATCACCCTGACCTCCGTCATGAAACTGATGGACGCGACCACCTTGCAAGTCATCAAATCCGTCATCGACGGCACTTTCGTGGGCGGTGATGTGGTCGGTACGCTCGCTAACGAAGGCGTGTCGATTGCCCCCTTCCACGAGCTCGAAAGCATTGTTCCTGCTGAACTCGTAGCCGAGATTGAACAGCTCAAGGCTGACATCATCGCGGGAACCATCACACTCGACTAATTCAAGTACGCAACAAAACAGGCTGGGTTTCCCCAGCCTGTTTTGTTTTTAATAAGGGGTCTTTCTCCCCGGGCGATGGATTTCAAGCTTCCCGCCCCACCGACTCTTCTGCGCCTGGGGGCATGAGTTGCCCATATTAGCGCCTTGAGTAACTACTTTTTTGCCAATGATCTGCAAATACCTTTGCGGATAAAGCAATCCCCTGCGGGCACATCCTCGTCCGTATGGCGGGGTAAAAATCCCGCCGGATCTCTGCCTCCCCCAAGGAGGGCTACATACCTGAGGAAGCAGTTCTTCAGGATGGTAAACAAGTAATTAGCATTTGCTTTGCATAAGCTTTCTTCATAGAAGCAGGTTTGCCCTTTCCTTTATGGTATATTTCACGTTGAAAAAGGACATTCTATGGCAAAAGAGATCGTACTGGCATTAGGCGGCGGAGGGGTGAGGGGTATCGCACATCTCGGCGTCGTACAATGCCTTTTGGACAACGATTACGAGCTCAGCGGCATCGCTGGCACGAGCGCCGGCGGCATGTTTGGCGCGCCTTTGGCTGCCCAGGTGCCCACGCGGGAGATCCTCTCGGCGGTTATCGATTTCTTCAAGAGTCCCAATTTCCGCAGGGCTGCTTCCGACGCGCCTTCCATGGTCGGAACAGCAGGCCTGGAGCAGGTTTTGGGGAAATTCCTGGATGGGAAAACTTTCGCGGACCTGGCAATCCAACTTTCCGTCACCTCTGTCAGCCTGAAGACCAGCGAGGAAGTGGTGATCAGTGAGGGCGAGGTCATGAAGGCAGTCCTTGCTACCATCGCCATTCCCGGCGTTTTTCCGACGCGCGGGGATGACATTCTTGTGGATGGCGGCGTGCTGGACCCTGTTCCGGTTGAACCAGCACGGGCTATGAACCCATCCATTCCCCTGGTCGCCGTCCCGCTCCATACCAAACCAGCCGGTTTCTCGCCCTTGGAACTCAACTCGGTCGCTATTGAACAAATCCCGGAAGCCATCCTTGACCGGTGGGCCAAAACAAGGATTGGCGGTTCCATCAAGAACTTCAATCTCGGGATCGAGATTGGCAGTGACAAGCTGACAGAACTGAACCTGGAAATCACCAAACCCGATGTGATCGTCAGACCCGTCGTCGGGCATTACGGGACGCTGCAAAAGGTCGACCCGACAACGCTCTACGATGAGGGCTACCGGGCAATGGAGCATCAGCTTCCGGAACTGGCAGACGCTTTTTCTTTCGTCAACAGCCTGAAAAGAATCACAAAATATACGACCGCAAAACCAGATTAGGAATCAGCCCCGCCGCAGAATCGCGATCAGTGAGAGGAACAGACCCAAACCCGCCAGGGTGATGATGACATATCCGATAGGAATGCCCCCGGTCGCGGTCGCGCCGGTTTCCGCCTGAAAAGTGGGGATTAACAGCGCCGGCGGCTCTGTGAAAGTGGGCAGCCGTGAAGGTTGAGCGGTGATGATGAACTGCGCTGCCAGAGTTGGGTCGATCGTCTTTGTGATGGAAGGCGTCTCCGTTGGCGGAGCCTGCATCATCGGCAAGGTGCCCCCAAAAACTTCGACCCGGTCCAAAACGACCCATCCGCGGTCTCCCGGCGCGCCGGCATACTCAATCTGAACATAACTTCCATAGTATCCGAACGCGGGAGCTTCCTGCCCAACCAAAAACACTCCGACCTGCGAGGAAGTCGGGCTTGGACCGCTGCGCACGTTCAGAGGAATGTGAGGTTCACCAATCGCCCGCACCCACAACCCGCGTGGGGTGCCTGTCACGGTGGCTACCGAGAGAGTTGGGAACTGCCCCGCAGCCGGGGAAGGGACCCCTGAAACGCCGATCACCAGGACCAATAACAATATTCCCAGAACAAACGCTATTTTTTTCAGAACCGGATGTGCATTCCTGACCATTCTTGGTGCCTCTTGCTTTTCCCGATTATAATCTAAAGTGTACTATCAATGAAACGAGAGACCACATGACCACACGCATCTATCACGGAGATATCCAACCGGAAGACATCGCCAGGAATCTGGTGGCATATTACAACCGCGGGAATTTTCAGGTACAGCGTTATGGATCAGGGGATAAACTTGCCGTACAGATAGCAACCCGGCAAAACCGGCAAGCCGGCGGACATACCGCGCTGACCGCCAATATTGCCCGGGTGGAAGACGGTGTGAGTGTGACGCTAAGTAACCAGATGTGGTTCGGGGTGGCAGCAAGCCTCGGGCTAACCGCCATCAGCGCGCTCCGAAACCCGCTCTCACTGTTCTCCCGCATCGATGACATCGCCCAGGACGTCGAATCGCTTCAACTCGAAGAAGGCGCCTGGGGGGTCATTGACCAAACCGCCCGCCAGCACGGCACCGGCAAGCGACTTTCCGAACGGCTGAGCAGCACGGTCTGCCCGTACTGCCTCACAGCCAACCCGATCGCTTCCGCTCGCTGCCTGGCGTGTGGGGCGCCTCTTGGAGAAGTGCAGCCCGCCACCTGCCTGCATTGCGGATTCGTCGTAAGCAAGGAAGAAGAAATCTGTCCGAACTGCAGGCGGTCTCTGTCTTGAGCGCCAATTCCGCAGTACACCTCATCTGTTTTCTCTGTCTTGATCGCATCGCGCAGGGAGATGTGAGCTTGTGATCAAGATCATCGCTGACACGACCTGCGGTCTGCCACTGGATATACTTCACCAGGCGGGGATTGAAGTTTTGCCGCAAATCATCACCTTCGGCAGCGAAACCTACCGCGACGACACGGAAATCGACACCACAACCTTCCTCCGAAAGCTGCGCGGGTCCAAAACTCTGCCCGGTACTGCCGCCCCTCCGCCAGCCCTTTACACACCCATCTATAAAAGAATCCTTGATGCTGGCGACACCGCTCTGGTCATCGCCCCTTCCGCCAAAGCCAGCGGCACCTTCCGCAGCGCCGCCGTGGCAGCCCAGGAGTTTCGCACCGACCGCATTCACATCCTGGACAGCAAAACGCTTGCCGGAGGTCTTGGATCGCTGGTCCTGGCAGCCCAGGAATGGGCGCAAGCCGGGCTTTCCATCCGGGAAGTCAAAGAAAACGTCCTCGAAATGGCATCCCGCGAAAAAGTTTATTTCCAGCTCCGAACTCTGGAATACTTGCACCGCGGCGGTCGCATTGGGCATGCCGCCAAGCTGGTGGGCACCCTGCTCCATGTCATCCCCATCCTGACCGTGAATGACGGTGAGGTGGACGTCTATAACAAGGTCCGCACGAGGAGACAGGCAATGCGCACGATTGTGGACCTGGCTGCGGAAACCTGCAGGGATAATCCCAAACCCTACCTCACGGTCAGCGAATGTGATTCGGAACCGCTTTTATCCCAGATCACCCGCGAGCTCCGCGCTGCCACGGGCATCCAAAACATCCCCAAGTACACCGTCCCACCGGCAGTCGTAGTCCATGGCGGTCCGGGATTGATCGAAGTTTCCTGTTTCGCCGCCCGTCACTGAGCTCTGACGCGAACACAGAAAAAGCCTGATGAATTCCGAACCCACCTCTCCGCAAACCCCGCCAGTCCCTGATTGGATCGTGTTCATGGATGAGTGCCTGGTCGTGATCAATAAACCAGCAGGCTTGCGCTCCGTGCCCGATGGCTACGAACCCGCCCTGCCGCACTTGCGCTCATTACTCGATCCAGTTTTTGGCAGGCTCTGGATGGTACACCGGCTCGATAAGGAAACCAGTGGGTTGATGGTTCTGGCACGGGATGCCGGCACGCACCGTGAGCTCAACCGGCAATTCCGCGAGCGCGAGCCCGTCAAGCGCTACCTGGCGCAGGTGGCTCCTCTGCCCGCCTGGGACGAAATCAGCCTCGAAGCGCCTCTCAAAGTCAACGCCGACCGCGCCCACCGCACGCGCGTCGATATGGAAAAAGGCAAACCCGCCCGAACGGACTTTCTCGTCCTTCGGCGCGAAGCGAATTGGGCTGAGCTGGAATGCCGGCTCCACAGCGGCGTCACCCATCAGATCCGGGCGCATCTTTATCACCTCGGTCTGGGGATTCTGGGCGATCCGCTTTACCAGCCGCCCCAATTCAAAGCCTGCTCAAAGCCCGAAAGAGAACGCATGATGCTTCACGCCTGCTATCTGAGCTTCACTCATCCCCGCACAGGCGAGTTGATGCAATTCAGTGTCTGAAATTATGCCCACAAGGATGGGTGTTTTTGACGGATGGACGTGAAACCATGCAGACCAATAATAACGTGGTCGAGCACGCGAATGTCCAGTAGTTTACCCGCCTCGATGATCGCGCGGGTCATATTGACATCTTCCGGGCTTTCGGAGGGGTCTCCCGAGGGGTGATTGTGCGCCACCATGACCGCGTTGGCATTCTTGCCAACCACCAGCTTAAAAACCTCACTCACGCGAACCGTTGTGGCATCCTGTGAACCCTTATACAATAGACGGCTCCCCTCAACGACATTGCGCGCGTTGAGCCAAACCACCCAAAACTCCTCCTGATCGCTGGCTCGCATGTCATGCCCGAGCATCTCCACCAGGTCTTCCGGAGACTTGATGACCAATTGTTTTCCGCGCTGCGTGGCGCCAAGCCGGTAGGCAACTTCGACCGCGGCTTTAATGCGCGCCGCTTTTGCCTTCCCCACGCCTTTGATTTCGAGCAGGCGGGAAACATCCTCCCGATGGATTCCGCTGAAACCGCCCAATTCCAGGAGAATCTGCTGCGCCAGGTCGATGGCGCTGATTCCCGCGCGTCCGCTGCCCAAAAGCACCGCCAGCAATTCCGCGTCGCTCAAAGCCCTGACTCCTTTTTGCAGCAAGCGTTCACGAGGGCGTTCATCCTCGGGAAGGTCATCGATCAGAAGGTTCAGGCGGTTGTCAGTCATGCTCCAATTTTACCCTTTTCCGTATGTTATAATCGCCTCACTCAAGGGATCCGACCATGTTCTCCGCTAAATTCCCCGCACGTTTCGACCACCTTAGGGCTATTTCCGTTTTCGTGATGGACGCCATCAAGGAAAGTCCCTTCGACGAGCGCCAGCGCTACGCGATTGACCTGGCAGTGGATGAGGCGTGTTCCAACGTTATCGACCATGCCTACGGGGGGGAGGACCGCGGAGAAATCCGAATCCTGCTCGACTTGAACGATAAGGGTCTGAAAATCACCATTCAGGATGACGGCACGCCTTTCGAACCGGAAGATGTTGCTGAGCCGGATCTGATCAGCCCGCTAGAAACCCGCTGCGAACGGGGCTTGGGCGTCTTTCTGATCCGGAAAATCATGGACGAAGCCCGTTGGGATTTTTCCATCCCCGGCGTCAATCAATTGACGCTCGTCAAGTATTTCACCGCGAACCAAAACCCGCAGACCCATGACTGACTACGACTATCTCCCGCCGCAAGCCTCTGATCGCGACTACCTGCAAGTAATCGCGGAAGTCTCGCAAACCATCAACAGCATTCTCGACCTCGACCAACTGCTCACGCGGGTGTCAGAGTTGATCCGCACCAAATTCAACATCCCTTACGTGCACATATATCTCAAGCAGTACGTGCCCCACACGCTTGCCTACCGCGCCGGCAGCGGGGAACGCGCCCAAACCTACCATGAGCATCAAATCGCTTTCAATCTGGACGCGCCGCAGGGTTTGATCACCCTCACCGCCCGGACCGGCGAAGCGCAGTTGGTGAATGACGTTTCCAACGACCCGCGCCCCCTGCCCAACCCGATCACTGGCGTCAAAACAGGCTCTGAATTGACCCTGCCGCTCATTTTTGGCGGGCGGATCATGGGCGTTTTGGACCTGCAAAGTGAACAGGTCAACGCCTTCTCCAAAGAGGACGTCACTTTCTTCAAGACCTTGGCCGCGAACGTGGCTGTGGCGGTGCGCAATGCCAGCCTCTACCGCTCGGAAGTCTGGCGCACAAAGAACTCTGAAAAATTCCGGGAAACCGCTGAATTGCTCTCCCAATCCGTCTCGCTGCAGGATTTTTTCAGCGCCAGTCTCGCGAACATCCTCGAGCTGCTTCCCGGCGAAGCCGCCAGCATCTGGCTCCGCCTTCAGGACGAATCAGATCCGGAAAGGGCTTTTGCGGACAAACTCTATCTTTTAGCCTTCAGCGCGCCGGAGCGGGAGGGAGCCTCCGTTGCCCAAATGGTGCTCTCTCCAGGTGAGGTCTGGTTCTACCCCGAGCAGATGCCCTCAAGCGCCATCATCCGCAACCCCGAAGACTCCGCTGACCCCGTTCAGGAAACCCTTAACCTGCCAGGGAACTTTTCCGGCATTGCCACCCCGATTACGGTAACCGGAGAAATCGTGGGCGTTCTGGCGCTGCACGAAGGCACACCCGGCCGCTATGGAGCCGAGTCCGAAAGCATCTGCGCCACCTTTGCCGGCTACCTTGGCAGCGCCATTGAAAAAGATCGTCTCGACCAGGAAACCCAGGCGCAGTCCTACTACACTTCCATGATGCTGCAAGTCGCCATGGCTACACGCAGCCTCGCCGACGCCAACAGCCTGCTCAAGACTTCGGGTGAGTTCATCCTCTCGCTGATCGGGGGCGCGTCTGTTGCCCTGATCCTCAGGGACCCGGATACCAACGGTTTGCTGCTGCAGGCTGCCCTGGGGGAAGGCGCTTTCGCCTGCAGCCTCGAAGAACCCTGTTCCATTACCCAATCAGACCTGCTCGAAGGCATCCTCCGATCCGGCAGACCGGCAGCGGTCCCCGCCGTGGCTTGCCCGGGAGACCTGACCAATAAACTTTCCCTCTCCGCCCAAGACACCATTCTGCTCTTCCCGCTGATCGCGCACGAACGGCAGATCGGGCTGCTGATGCACACCAGCCGCGAAGCCTACATCCCGCGCGAGCCCGGGTCTATTCTCGGCGCTCAGCGCTTTGCCCTTCTGGAAGGCATCGCCCAGCAAACGGCAGTCAATTTGCAGAATATTGAACTGATTGAGGCGAAGCAAGCCGAATCAGTCATCTCAAACCTCCTGCTGCAAATCACCAAGCTCTTCGCGGTATCCAAAAGCCTGCCGGAGGCATTGGAAGGCATTACGCACCTCTTGCTGAAGGCTGTCAACGCCGAGCAAATTGCTCTGATCCGCTTCGATTCCGCCAAAGATGAAGCCATTTTGCGCCATCTAACTCGCAGGCAGGACGGACCAAGCCTGGAGACAGTCAAACGGTTGCCCTTGAGCGAGGTCGCCAAGGCGCTGGAGGGTCTTGGACAAGCAGGTTTTCTGGTCTTCCCGGGCGATTTGCTGGCAGATATCGGCTTCACCGAGCCTGCAGTGGAAAAACAAAATCTGACCAGCCTGTGTTTCCCGCTGACCGTTCCGGGCGGGATGCAGGGCTTGCTCATCGCGCTTGAGACGAACCGCCCCGGGCGGAGCCGGCGCGCGGATTTGCTGCGGGAAGCATCGCTCCAAATTGCTTCGGGCATTCAAAACCTCATTATGCAGACCATGCAGCACAAGCAGACTCTGATTGACAGAGAGCTGCAACTCGCGCGGCAAATTCAGAAAACCTTCCTGCCGGAGAAACTCCCGCTGCTGGCTGGATACGACCTGGCGGCGGAATGGCAGACCGCGAGCCAGGTGGGCGGAGATTTTTACGACGCCTTCGAACTCAGCCCAGACAGGTTCGGTCTCGTCATCGCTGACGTCTCAGATAAGGGCTTACCGGCTTCAATGTTCATGACCGTCAGCCGCACCCTGATCCGCGCCATGTCTCAGGAGAATGTATCGCCCGCGCGGACGCTCGAAAAAGTCAATCACATCCTGCAGATCGATTCGAGCGACGGCTTTTTTGTGACTGTCTTTTACGCGATCGTGGAACTGGGAAGCGGCAAAGTGACCTACTGCATCGCGGGGCACAACCCGCCCTACCTTCTGCGTCCAGGAAAAGGAAGGGTCGAACCCCTCGGAAAAGGTGGCATCGCTTTAGGCATGCTGGACCCCATCCAGCTTAAAGACCGGGAACTGCTGCTTGAACCCGGCGACGCTCTGGTGCTTTTTACCGATGGCATTACCGAAACCTTTTCGCCTGAAGGAGAAGGCTACGGGGAGCTCAGATTGCAGGCGAGGCTCGAGGCGCTGCTTGGAGAAACAGCCCGGGGAATCATTGACGGGATTGGACAGAGCCTGGATAGCTTCCGGGCTGGCAAAGCGCTGGACGACGACTACACGCTCCTCGTCATCCGTCGGGAGCCGTAGTCTCCTCTCTGGAAATCACTGACAAATCAACACCGGTACCTCGATCCGTGCCAGGGTTTCATCCAACGCCTGGATGAAGACCCGGTCGAGAATGGAGGTATTCTCATAACCGCCGATGATCAGCGTGGATACGTCCAGGGATTTTGCCAGGCTCGCCACCTCGTCCGTGAAGTCTTCCCCGCTTGTTTCGTGATATGCCGCCTGTATTCCCAACCGTTCAAGGTAAGTCTGCGCAATGTGGCGGCTGCTTTCCGTCTTTTCCCTGCCCTCCCCTGCCAACAGGAGATTCAAAGGACAACCGTAACGGGCAGCATAGTACGCCGCAATGAACAGGGCTTGCTTGCTGCGCGGGCTGGCATCAAACGGCAGCAGGATGGAGCTGACCGGAAGGGGCGTTTCCTTGACGAAAAGGACCGGTCTGCGGCTTTGCTGCAGGATGGTAATGATCCCATGCGAAAGGCGGCTGATCAGGTTCGCCGCCGGCGGATGGTTCATCTTGAGCACCAACAGATCCGAAAGCAGAGAAAACTCGAGCAACGCACTGGCGGGTTCCCCCTGACGAAGGAAGAATTTGCCGGTCATGCCTGCCTCAGCAAGCCGCTGATCAAAGCGCTGTTGGTATTTTTCGGTCTTTGTTTCGGGCTCCTCCGCGTCAGCGTTTTGCACATGCACCCCGCGGATCGCCTCACCCGGGCAGCGATTGACGAGAATCGCCTGCTCAAGCGCGATCCAGTCGGGGTCTTCATCGCTCAGAGCGACTGTCACGTGTTGAAACAGGCAGTCCTGGTAGGGGCTTTGCGCTGGCGCTTCTTCTTTCTCTAAAACCTGCATGACTTGCGCCTCCCCGGTTGGGCTGCCGGATTCCGGCTTGATGCCTTCCTGCCCGGCGGCGTAATCCAGCACATTTTCCGGTTTGAGGGCGATGCCGAGATCCTGTTGCAGGGATTGCTGCTGGTCGAGCAGCCAGAGGTAGAGGTCAGTCAGCGTCAGGTCGCGGAATGCGTGGTGGAGACCGGAGCTTTCGATGCTGGCAACAATCGGAGCATAGAGCGTCTCATACCAGTGGAGCGCAGCTTCCTTAAAAGTGACCGGGCGCTGGTTCTCGATGCCCATGTAATACTGATGAACGCTGATGTGCTCCTTGAGCAGCGGGTAGTTTTCGACCAAATGCAGACTGAAATCCACACCCGGCAGGATTTGGTCAATTTGGGTATCCTCGAGGAAGTTGACATACGCGGCTTTTTGGACCATTTCTTCCGCGGTGAGGGTGCTCGGGACGGGCACACGGGTTTTCAGTTCCGTCACGTATGCCTCGATGGTGTCCATCCCCATCTGCTTGGCAATCGAAACGCGGTGGTTGCCATCCAAAACAAAATAGGCGTCCCCAATGCGGTAAAGCGAGACTGGCGGAACGCCCTTCGCCAGCGGGCTGGTCATGGCAGTTTTTACGCTTGCCCAGCGGTAGATATCGTCATCGCGCAACGGCAAAAAGTTGCGGTCAAAGTCCTGGATGCGGTTCACGCTGCCGATGATGTCCTGTAGGGGCACCTGTTTGATGCCTCGGTCGGTCTGGCTGACAGCCCGCAGCTTGGTCGAAATCTCATCATAGGGCAAAAGGTCAAGCGAATGTCCCTTTATGCCTGCCCAGAATTGCTGCATGGCAGCCTTGGAGCGGGCGCGCCGGAAGTCTTCGAGAGCCTTGCGGTAAACGATCGGGTCTTCCATGCGTTTCATTTTAGTCCAGATTACAAATGGCGTTCAAAAGGATTGGACAGGTACCCCAAGCGGCATGGCAGCTAACCGGTCAACCAATTTTGAGATCTTTCCATGCTATAATTTTCGTTCATGAAACGAGTTTTTAATGCCCTATGACCCAATCAACAAAAACCGACAACATCGACTATTTGCTCATCGGGCATCTTACTGCTGACCTGCAGGCAGACCAAAGCGTCAGTTTGGGCGGCACAGCCTGTTTTTCCGGGCTGACGGCTGCCCGCTTGGGGCATAAAGTTGCCATTGTGACCAGTTGCGCCAAAGACCTTGACCTTGAACCGCTGCGGGGTATCCAAACCCACGTGGTCCCTTCAGAAAGCTCCACCACCTTCCGTAATGAAGGTTTAGGAAGTTCCCGCGTGCAGCACCTCTACGCTTCGGCTGCCCGCATTCTCCCTGAACATATTCCCGCTGCCTGGCGGGCTTGCAAGCTGGTGCATCTCGGTCCTGTGGCAGCGGAAATTGACCCTGAGGTCATACGCCTTTTCACGGACGCGCTTGTCTGCCTGACGCCGCAGGGCTGGTACCGCCAAGCCGACCGCGAAGGGCTCGTGGGCTATGTGAACTGGGCGGAGGAAAGCACGCTGCTGCCGAAAGCGGATGCCGTCGTCCTCTCCATTGAAGACCTGCGTGGGGATAAAAAAAAGGTGGACGAACTGGCAGCGATCTGCCCCCTGCTCGTCGTGACCGAAAACCGAAACGGCGCGCGGGTTTACTGCCAGGGCGAGCTTCGGCGCTTTCCCGCGCCGTACGTGACGATGGTGGAAGATACCGGCGCTGGCGACATCTTTGCGGCGTGTTTCTTTCACCGCCTGCAAGAAACGCGGGATCCCTGGGAGGCTGCGGGTTTCGCAGTGTCGCTCGCTGCCTGCTCCGTCACGCGCAGACGGCTTGAAAGCATCCCCACCGCGGAAGAAATCGAAGAAGTGAGAAATAAATACGCGCATAGGTAACGTATGGGAAAGATATATACCGTAGTCAATCAAAAAGGCGGCGTGGGTAAAACCACCACCAGCATCAATCTCGGTGCCTACCTCGGACAATTCGGGCAAAAGGTGCTGCTTATCGATCTCGACCCCCAAGCCAATGCCACCAGTTGCCTCGGAATCGACCGGCATAAGGTGGAAACTGGGATCTATGAGGTGTTGATTGGCGCCAGGAACGCCGCGGACTGCATATTACATAATCCGCGTTTCAAGATTTCGCTCATTCCTTCCTCGCCGAACCTTTCCGGCGCAGAAATTGAGATGATCGACCTGCCGGATCGTGAAAGGCGATTAGAAAGCATTATCCAAACCCTGGTCAGCCACTATGATTACATCCTGATAGACTGCCCGCCCTCGCTCGGATTGCTGACCCTCAACGGGATGATTGCCGCCAAGGACGGTGTGATTATTCCCGTGCAGTGTGAGTATCTGGCGCTTGAAGGTCTTGGGCAACTGACCCAAACCCTCACCCGCATCCGCCAGGGGTTGTTCCCGGAACTCTCCATCCGGGGTGTCTTGCTGACCATGTTCGACGGACGCACTAATTTGAGCACGGATGTAATGAACGAAGTACAAAAATTTTTCCAGGATAAAGTTTTTTCAACAATTATTCCACGCAGCATCAGACTGGCAGAGGCGCCTTCTTTTGGCATGCCGATTTCCGTCTATGCCCCTGATTCGAGCGGCGCGCGGGCGTATCGCTCCTTTGCGATGGAATTGTTGACGTCAGATGGGGTGAAATTCGACCCCGGTCAGGAGTAAGATGGCACAGCGCAGTGGACTTGGTAAAGGACTCGAATCATTAATCCCCACCTGGCAGACCAGCCCGGTATCGCCTGCTTCCGGGGAACAGGTGCGGCAGTTGCCTGTGGCAAGCATCAGCCCCAACCCCCAGCAGCCTCGCAAGGTTTTTGATGAGGAACAGCTTCAGGACCTTGCCGCGTCCATCAAACTGCACGGAGTCATCCAGCCGCTGATTGTCATTGCCGCGGAAGGCGTGGACCGCTACACCCTCATCGCCGGTGAACGCCGTCTGCGGGCAGCCCGGCTGGCAGGGCTCAAAGAGGTGCCGGCAATCGTTCGCACCGCTTCTCAGCAGCAACAACTGGAATTCGCTATCATCGAAAACGTGCAGCGCGAGGACCTAAACCCGATGGAACGCGCCGAAGCCTACCAAAACCTGGCAGACCAGTTCTCCCTCACCCATGAAGAAATCGCCCGGCGTGTCGGCAAGAGTCGTGTCACCGTGACGAATACCCTACGCCTGTTAAACCTGCCGGAGGCTGTGCAGCAAGTCCTTCACAGCGGCGAAATCAGCGAGGGACACGCGCGGAGTTTGCTGGCGCTGCCGAACGCGCGCGCTATGGAAGCCGCCCTGGACAGCATCCTGAACCTCGGATTGAACGTGCGGCAGACTGAACTGCTCGTCGGCAAGCTGAGCGGCAAGGCGCCCGCCCAACGGTCTCAGCCCACCCGCTCCGCGGAAGCCGAAGACCTCGAGAACCGTCTGCGTCAGTTTTTCCGAACCAAAGTTATGCTTTCCAAGGGCAAACGAGGCGGCACAATCTCCATCAGTTTTTATTCAGACGAAGAGCTGAACGCTATCCTGGACAAGCTTGGAATCAATGACTGATTGATATGCCGTTAAACATCCTGCCATATGCCGATGTGCCGCCTTCCGCGAAGGCGACTTTTATGGGCGGGAATACCCTTGCTTTTGAGAATCTCGACTGGTTTTCCACTGACCATTGGCTCACGCAAGGCGGCTGTTTTGCAGCCGTTGAAGAGCAGCGGGTGAAAGCCGTACTTTCTGCCAGCCCGGAGTGTTCCAACGCCGCCTGGCTGCGGTTTTTCCGCGCAGAACGGGATGGATACCATGGGAAATATTTCCATGCCTTGCTGGCAGAGGCAAAAGAAGCCCTGGCGAATATGGGCGTTAGAAGTCTCTTCTCGCTGGCGCCTCATGACTGGCTGGAGAACCTGCTGGAGAGGGAAGGCTTCCGATCCTACGACACCATCGTCACGCTCCAGCGCGTCTCCCCCTTGACGGAAGACTTCGAACCTGACCCGAATATAGTTATCCGCGCCATGACCCATCGCGACCTCGCAGCGGTGCGAGCCATTGATCTGGCAGCCTTCGAGCCTGCCTGGCAGTTGAACCTTGCCAGCCTCGAAAAAATCTACCACTTGAGTTCCTGGCATACGATTGCTCTCCTCGGAGGGGAAATTGTCGCTTATCAGATGAGCACCACCGCCTTTGATACAGCCCACCTTGCCCGCTTGGCTGTCCTGCCAAAGCTGCAGGGGCAAGGAATTGGACGCAGCCTGGTACTGCAGATGCTCGATGTCTTTTCGGAGACCGGGACCAATTCTTTTTCCGTCAACACCCAGGAAAGCAATGCCCATTCGTTAGCCCTCTATACCTCCCTTGGATACAAGCGCGACAACCGCGATATTCTGGTCATGTCGCTGGAAATTCTATAAGCGTTCTGGACGCAGTCCAACGTTTATGGCAGAATAAAGCAAATAATTTCAGGAGTTGCTATGACACAAAAAAACACCCAACGCGAAATAATCAGAGCCCAGCATAAACAGCAAGCCCGCAAACGAACCATGGGCTTGGTCATCGGGGTTTTGATTCTGGTGGCAGCGTTTCTTCTGGTTTATTTCCTGCCCAGGCTGCTCAACGCCAGCAAGATTCAAGGCTACGCGAACCAAAATGGACGCTCCGTGGGCGATCCAAACGCGCCTGTCAAGGTGGTCGAGTTCTCCAGCTTTTCCTGCAGCCACTGCCGCACCTTTGCCCTGGAGACAGAAGAGCAGTTAATTAAAGACTATGTGGACACCGGCAAGGTTTACTTCACGTTCAGCGCCTTCCAATTCGATGAAGGCGAGACGATGAATGCTTCGGAAGCGGCTTATTGCGCCGGTGAGCAAAACCGGTTCTTCGAGATGCAAAAGCTGCTTTTTGAGAACTCCGGCTTTGCGGGAGCCTTTAACGAAAGCAACATCAGCGCCTACGCCAAACAGCTTGGTTTGAACCTGTCAGACTTCAACCAGTGTATGGAAAGCGACGTCCAACGCAGCCAGATCCGCACGGATACCGAAAACGCCCGTCTACTGGGCGTAACAGGCACACCTATGTTCGATGTCAACGGAACGCTCGTTTATTCCAACACCCTGATTGAGACGATTGATGCCGCTCTGGCTGCTGCTGGGAATTAGACGCGCCCGATAGCAAAAACGCGGTTCGAGCGAAACCGCGTTTTTTATCCTTACCGCAGGTTCTTCAGGACCAGGCAATTCCAAACCGGTTGAGCAACAACACGACCAGCACCGCCACGAACAAAGCGGGCAAAAGGCTGCCCGTGCGTATCTTTTTGATTTCAAGCAAATTGCTGATCGCGATCCCCGCCAAGATCACCCCTCCCACTGAGGTCATCTCGTGGATGACACTTTGGTCAAAGCCCCTGCCAACCACCCCTGCCAGAAGAGCAATCGCGCCCTGGTAAACCAAGACCGTCAGCGCTGAGAACAACACCCCCGCTCCAAAAGTCGAGGCAAAAGCCATCGCGGTGATGCCGTCCAGCAGCGATTTGATTGCCAGCATCTGAAAATCCCCAACCAGTCCGTCCTGGATGGAACCCAGAATTGCCATCGGACCGATGCAGAAAAGCAGAGACGCGGTCACGAATCCGTTGATAAAACGTTGGGCATCCGGCGATTCAGCCTGCGCGCGGCGTTCGACCTTGTGTTGGATGCGTTCTCCGAGGCTGTTGAGCAGTTCTTCGATTTTGAGGGCTTCGCCGGAAATTGTGCCGAGGACGATGCTCGAAAGAGGAACCAGCATGTTTTGAGTCTGGGTGAAGAGATGCACGCCGTAAGCCAGGGTAAAAAGACCCAGACCTGCGGTAAGGGTTTGGCGCACTTTGAGCGGGATGCGGCTACCTGCCAGCAGTCCAATCAGCCCGCCAAGCAAAATTGCAGCAAAATTGAGGATCGTCCCAATCACGTTATCATTCCGGCATTTCAGCCAGAATAAGCAGGTAACAAAGCGTGGACAGGCGGTTGAGATACTGGAGCATGCTCTCATCCGGGATGTTCAGCGCCTCAAAAGCAGCCACAGCCTCCCGCTCCGCCCTACGGACAACCGTGCGCGCCAGGTTCAGCGCGCCTGTGGCAGGCGTCTGACCGGGGTGAATGAAGGCTTCCGGATAGCTTACTCCTGCTTCGATGCCCGTGTTTTCCGCTTCCAGCGCCTCGAGTTCCTCCGCGAAACAAGCCTTGTAATCGCTCAGCGGAGTTTTTGGCAGGGCAGCCAGCAACCCCATCATGCGGGAAAGGTTTTTCTGGCAGATCTCGATCCTTTCCTGATTTTCCGGAGAACAGAAAGCTTTTGCCAGGCTGAGCGCGGCGCTCGCCTCATCGATGGCGCCGAGCAGCCTGATGCGCAGGTCGCTCTTTCTCACGCCGTGTTCCCCGATCAAATCCGTCTGACCAATCGCTTTCATCGGGCTACTCCGAAGGAGCTGGCGCGGTTTCCGAAAGAACGTACCAGGTGTTGATTGCGTTAAACCGGTCGGCAGGGTCGTAGATGGGACCGATCGACACGTTTTTGATGGAATTCTTCATTCCGTAGTTGTAAACGGTATAGAACAAGGGCAGCGACGGCAAATCTTCGGCGAAGAGGATTTGGAAATTGCGGTAAAGGCGCACCCGCAGCTCTATTTCGGGTTGGGTGCGGGCTTGTTCGAGGTATTCGCTGGCAGTGGTATTGCGCCACTGAGCGTAATTTTGCCCCGTCTCCGCCTGCGATTCCGCCCAGAACGGATAGGGGTCAGGGTCCGGGGAATTGCTCATATCAATATCTACCAGCGCGGTTTCATAAGAGCGGGCATTCAGGTTCGCGAGCAGGTCGGCGTAAGGTCTGGCATCAAGCGTGACCTCGATCCCGATTGCCGCCCAATCCGCAGCCAGAATGGCAGCCATTTTGTTGTGCGTCGGGTCATCCTGCACGAGCAGTGTCAGGCTTGCCTGCGCCCCTTCAGGGCTCATCAGTTTGCCGTCCTCAGACCAGGAATAGCCTGCGCCTGCCAGCAACTGCCGTGCGAGGTCAACATCGTAGCGATAGGGCTCCAGCCCATCGTAAAAAGCCCAGTTGCCGGGCATGATAGGTCCGAGCGCGGGCACTGCCTGGCTCGCGTAGACCTCATCCATCAATTTCTGGCGGTTGGTTGCGGCCATGAGGGCTTTGCGGAATTCCGCCGACTGGAGCGGCGGTTTGGTCAGGTTTTGGGTGTTCAAGAAAACCATCGTCAGGCGGGGCAGACGGCTGGAGTGGACGTCCAATCCAGGTTGGTTTAGCGCCGTCACGAGGTCCTCATGTGCGATCTGCGCAACCGCGTCGGCTTCATCGCCGAGGTAAGCCTGAAGCGCGGCTTTCGCGTCTGGATAGAGTTTGAAATGAACTTCGTCGATATAGGGACGCCCTGAATAGTAATACTCAAAAGCTTCCAGGCTGACGCCGCTGATTTTTCCATCCGCGACTTGAAATTCCTTGAAGCGGTACGGTCCGGTGCCGATCGGAGCGAGGTTGAAAGGATGGTCCACCAATTCATCCAGGCTGAGATTGCCCAGCAGGTGGGAAGGCAAAACCTGGAAGGTGAGATAGTCGAGGAAGGGCGCGAAGCTGTTGGGCAGAGAAAACTCAAGGCTCAGGTCCGAAAGCGCCGCTGCCTGAATCTGCTGCCAGAAATTCCGCAGGTCTTCCGGCACGAGGCTGCTGCTGCTTTGGAGCAGCGAGACCGTGTAGAGCACATCCTGGCTGGTGAGAGGGGTGCCGTCGTGCCAGACCGCGTTTTCGCGCAGGTTGACTACGTATCGGGTACCCTCGGAAGAGACCTCCCAATCTGCGGCAAGATCGCCAACGGGCAGTCCGCGTGAATCAAACTTGATAAGGCTGCTGAAAATGAGCCGGTCCACGTCCCTGTCAGGCTGATTGAAGCGGTCCAGAGCGGGATTGAGCCGTATGATTTCTCCTGCGAGCGCCTCGGTGAAACTGCCTCCAGTGACGGGGTTGGGAGTGCTTTCAAGCGCCAGTGGCGTGGCGGAACGCTGAAAAACCAGGATCAAGCCCACCACAAGACCGGTTATCAGGACGATGAGAAGCTGCCAACGAAAGTGTCTCATTTGTAAGATAGAAAGACAACCCCCGGCTTTGGCGAGTTGTCTTTATCCTCCATGATCAATTGTGATAGCGGTGGAAAAGAACGCTATCAGGAAATAATGACGTTGATCAGCGCGAGCAGCAGAAAAACCACACTGAGGGCAATGGTGATGTAAAACATAACCTTTTCAATGCCGCGCCGTTGTGTGTAGACGCCGCCGGTGTCGCCGCCAGCCAGACCGCCCAAACCGATGCCTTTGCTTTGCAGCAGCACACTGGCGATCAAAGCGATAGAAACGATAATAATAGCAATATTCAAAATCATATATTCCAGCCTCCTGCGGATCAAGTCTTGATTATAACTAATCCGCTGTTTTCGTCAAATTTACATGAACTTTAATTTTACCCGATTAGTGAGAGTTGTTCGTGAGCAATTTATATGAAGGCAGGGCAATTGCATCTAATAGATCCTGAATGAAGGTTTCCGGTTCATTAGGTCGATTCTTCTCCAATATCGCACAACCTGGAGACGCGGCGGGACTGACACCCTGTTTTCATCGGCAAGTGCCCCATCCATGCGGCGTGGTAAAAACCCCGCTGTGTCTTTGCCTTCCCTGCGGGGGAAGGGGGACTGGCGTGGATGAGGGTCTAGCTGTGAATTATCCTGGCTATACAAACGCGAACGTAGAAGCAAATAGCGCGTTCAATCTATAGATATCTTTGCCTTCCCTGCGGGGGAAGGGGAACCGCTTGCGGTG
>ERZ795031.1957-NODE-1957-length-20519-cov-7.626515_pt1 | contig 20519 bp, 21 predicted proteins | sample MGYA00375123_ERZ795031 | MGnify/ENA primary metagenome ERZ795031 (study PRJEB30166, sample SAMN05720159) | activated sludge metagenome | isolation source: anaerobic digester from wastewater treatment plant | place: USA | collected 2015-04-21 ...
GGATCAGGGGCGCCATTCTTTTTCCCATTGCAGCCGATCCTCTTCGCTGATCAGCCTTTTGCCGGTAAGAAAGTAACCGGAAATTTCCGGATGCTTATTTAAGTACTTTTCATCTGCTTCCTGCAGAAGATCCTTGATGGTATAGAAACATTCGATGTAGCAATTGGCCTGCGCGTTGGATAATTTTTTCCCCCATGAATATTCAATAATTTCTTTTGTGACATAAGCGAATTTGAGTATTTCCTGATCGGTTAAATTGACTTTCATGTTTAATCCTCTGTAAAATTAAAATAATTTATCTGTCTGATTTACAGCGCATCAGAAGCCAATGAACGTTAGCGTTTGTTTTGATCCTATAGCACAATTTCTTTCCATGGAGAAAAGAATAATTATCCTTGCTCCTCGGGGGAAATCATTCAACCACCGGATCATAAACCGTGATGCGTCGGTTCATTTTTCCAGGACCATATGATGATAGGCATGAGCTCCGTTATGAAGGGTAAAGGGCATAAGCAGAACAGCGGCGCAGTTCATCAATGTGTATGGTTTGAAAATCCCGAGCAGGATTTTTGACAGATAATAATTTGAGAAATATCGTAGCGCCCAGACCTGAAGCCTGGCAAGATTAGGCATGATGGTCCGGGACAAATCTTTATTCATTTTCAATGTAAAACCTTCTTCTTCGGCTGTTTTGATCCAGCAATCAATCTTTTCGAACCGGTCCACAGCAAGCGATTTTTCGACCACGATGGCCGCTTTTTTTAAATGATCAGGAAGCGATTCAAAATCGTTGCTCCGGAATCCGTCATACAGCAAAAATCGTCCGCCTTTTTTTAAAACCCTGAAAACCTCGGATAAAACCTGTCGCGAATTTCGTGCATGACAAACGGCTTCCAGTTCAAAAATCAAATCAAACGAAGCATCCGCATAATGCAATTGATGAAAATCGCCATACGCGACATTCAGATTCCGGAGGGAAGAGGATTTTTTTTGCGCGACGGTCAGATGTTTATCGGTAATATCAATTCCCGAAAAATGGACGTCCGGAAAACGTCCGGCCAGAAACAACAGGTTGAAGCCCTTGCCGCATCCGAGTTCCAGGACATTTTCGACCTGCGGCCGATTGATCTGTCCAGCAATTTCATTTAACTGTCCGTAAAAACCCTTCTTCCGGAATATGCCGTCAGGGCTTAGCGCCATGTGGACACAGCCGTGATAAGAATGAAGATATGTATAAACCGCGCTGCTCTTACGGTAATAATCCACAATCGATTCCCGTTCTATATTCCGGTCGATGATTGTTTGAAGGGGAAACACGGAATCGATTTTTCTTAACCAGCCATCCAGGTCGTCTAATTCACAAATTATCTCTGTTTGCATAAGACACACGGTGGAGATCAATGATTACATTTTTCTGTGCGACACGCTATCCGACGATCTTTCCTTCTATCATTCCGGCGATCTCCATTTCCGTGTATCCGAGACGCCGCAGAATTTCCGACGTGTGCATGCCCGGCGCGGGAGGCGGCAAATCTTTTCGGGTCAATGATTCGGAAAAACGGGCCGGAAACGCCCGGAATTTGACTTTTCCTTCCGGAGGATGATTGAGTTCGAAAACCGATTGACGATACGTCATTTGCGGATCGGAATAGCTTTCTTCAATATTATAAACGGGTCCGCAGGGAACATCGGCGCGATGAAGAAGCGCTATCCATTCATGAAGATCCCTTGTAATAAACGCATGTCGAAGAGCGGCGGCAATTTCCTCTTTTCTGACAATTCTGCTCCACAGATCCAGGTCGGCCATTTCTCCCATATCCATGACCGAACAGAGATTCTTCCAGAAATGATCTTCATGCACAATACCCAGCGTCAGATGCTTCCCGTCTTTCGTTTTAAAAATACCGTAATGAGGTATATTCAATAACTCGCTGCCTTTTTGGCCCTGCAACCCGGCAATCAGGGATGCGCCTGCCAGTGAAAAAGCCGCATCCGTCATGGAAACATCAATGGATTGTCCGGTGCCGGTTTTGCTTCTGTTCATTAGAGCCGCAAGGATGGAAACAGCGGCAAACATACTGCCGGCCAGGTCGGCAAGCGGCAGAGGCTGGATGTTGGAATAATGGTTCAGGTCTCCTTCCAGACTCAGAATTCCCGCATATCCGAGATAGTTGATATCGTGACCGGGCAGATCTCTGTAAGGTCCATCCTGTCCATAGCCGCTGATGGAACAAAATATTATCCGATGATTGATGGCCTTGATTGTATCGTAATCAATGCCGAGCTTCTTGCACACTCCGGGACGGAAACCTTCAAGGATGACATCCGCCTCTTTCGACATTTTGCAGAATATTTCTCCTGCTTCCTTTGTTTTCAGGTTCAAAGCGATGCTTTTTTTGTTGCGGTTGAGGGCGTTGAATAAATAAGGCAAGAGACGGGTCTGATCCCCGTTATGGATATTTTCAATCCTGATGACCTCCGCGCCCAGATCGGCCAACAGCATCGAACAGTATGGCCCCGGCACCTGCGTGGACAAATCCAGAACCCTGATGCCGTCAAGAGGATACGTTCGTTTATGCCCGCGATGATCAACTGTCCGCATGGTCCGGTTCCTGTTCAGAGGTTGAATGTTTATTTTTTGAAATTACAATTTCGCAAATAATCCTGCAGAGCCAGCTGCCACGGCTGTGTGGTTTTGCCGGTGACATGAATAAATTTTTGCATGCTTAAAATACTGTAATCCGGACGTCTGGCCGGTCGATGAAGTTCGGAAGATTTGATCGGCTCCACATTCATATTGTCAAAACCGGCTTCTTTTAAGATCTTAACGGCAAACTGATGCCAGGTGCAACTGCCTCTGTTGGTGACATGAAAGATCCCCTGCGCGTTTTTTTCAATCAGCAGCGCGGTCGCCAGGGCCAGGTCTTTTGTATATGTCGGCGAACCGATCTGATCATCAACTACGGAAAGCGTGGAGGGGCCGTCGGGAATGGCATGGGCTTTGGTCATGGCGTCGTTGATGAAATTTTTCGCTTTCGCTTTTTCCAGAATAGACTGCACGAAATTTCTTCCCTTTGTTCCGTAAAGCCACGATGTCCGGATTAAGAGGTAATGATCGGAAAGTGATTCAAGATAACGCTCTCCGGCCCGTTTTGATTCGCCGTAAACATTGATGGGATGGCACGGGTCTTCTTCCTTGTATGGCTCACTTGCCTTGCCGTCAAAAACATAATCCGTGCTGAAATGAATGATTCGAACGTTTGTATTCCGGCAGGCCCCGGCGATATTTTTGACCGCCTCGGCGTTCACCGCAAAACAACCTTCCCTGTCGGTTTCACAGCCGTCAACATCGGTGTAGGCGGCGGCGTTGACAACGATATCCGGCTGCGTTTCCTGTATGGCGTTGCGGCAGTCATCGGCGGAAACGATATCAATTTCTTCCTTATCCATGCCGATCACGTCATGCTCAGCCGAAAGCTTCAACAAAAGATCGCTGCCCAGCATCCCCTTGTGTCCCAGCAACAGTATTTTCACTTCAGTATTTGACCTCCTTGAGGAATAAACCACAGGCCGGCGCCGTTGCCCCCGCAATGTTTCTGTTCCTGGATTCGATAATCGCCCTCATTTCTTCAGGCTCCCGTTTACCGCGCCCGACATCCACTAACGTGCCGATGATGTTTCTCACCATATATTTAAGGAAACCGTGGGATTCCACTTTGACGTCGATCAACCCGTCATCCCCGGTTGCTATTTCGATATTCACAATGGTCCGCACACGGTTCCTGACGTCGGTTCCCGTTGCGCAAAAGCAGGAAAAATCGTGCGTTCCCAGTAAATATCCGGCGGCTTTTCTCATTCTCGCAATATCCAGAGGGTAGCGCACATGCCAGAAATAATTGCGTCCCAGGGCCGGACGCAGACGCTGGTTTAAGATTCTGTAAATATAAATTTTGCTTTTGGCGTCACGCAAAGCGTGAAAATCGTCAGTCCTTTCCTCCAGGGTCTTCACAACAATATCCGGCGGCAACACACTGTTCACGCCCATGAATATTTTATGGACCGGCAATGTCGTGGCGCATTTGAAACTTCCCACCTGATTCAGGGCATGGACCCCGGCATCCGTTCGGCCCGAACCGACAACGGCTACTTTCTGTCCGGTGATTTTTTCAACGGCCTCTTCCAGCGCCTGCTGGATCGATATGCCGTTGTCCTGTCTTTGCCATCCGCAGTAGGCTGATCCGTCATATTCCACCGTAATTTTAAAATTACGCATAAGCGTTCCTGAATGGTTTTATTCGATAATGGAACAATAAACATCAATGTTGAATATTGATTCGGGCATCGAGCGCCACAACGCCGGAGCCGTCGGCAGGCACGCGGACGGGGTTAATGTCAATCTCGCGAATCTGAGGAAAACGATGCATAAGATGCGTCACCCGTTCAATCATCGCCACATAGCCCGCCATATCACCCTTCCCTTTTCCTCTGGCGCCCTGCAGGATCCTATGCGACTTGAGCTTTTTCATCTTTTCCTCAATTTCACCGAAATCAGCCGGGCATAAAACATTGGCTGTGTCATTAAATATCTCGATGTAGATTCCGCCATAACCGAAAAAGACGACCGGACCGAAGGACTCATCCAGTTTCCCGCCGATAAACATGTCATAGCCTTCTTTCGCCTGTTTCATGATACGGACACCCTGAAAATCAGCATTGGCTTTATACTGATAAAGATTATTTTTTATTTTTTCAAAAGCCGCACACACGGCCTCGGCGCTTTGTATTCCTGTCATCACGCCTCCGGCCTCCGATTTGTGGATGGCGTCTGGAGATATCACCTTCATCACGACCGGATAACCGAGGCGTCCGGCGTGATCGCAGGCCTCCTGAACGTTCCGGGATACCGCCGACTCCGCGACAGGAATGCCGACGTGCCGGAGAAGCTCCAGCGCTTCCTCGCCTTTCACTCCCGTGTTATTTGTAATCCATTTTCGCGCCGATGGGATATCGACGTTTTCCGGCAATGCATAGACGGGGGCGCTTTTTGCTCTGCGGGCGTAATAATCATATTGCTTTTTGAATGCGCGGATCATTTCACTGGCATTGTTGAAAATTGGAACGTCAAGGTTCTGCTTAATCCTCGAAATGGTTGCCGAAAGACCAAACACGCATACGCCCAGGGGCTTGCCCGCGGAAAGAATCGTGCCGGTCACTTCCTTGGAAAGATCCGTATGAAACATTCTGTAAAACACATCCTCGCCGCGCGGCATTTCCGGCCACTGTGTCACAAAGACGGCTCCGTCCACATTGGGATTGTGCATGACGGAGAAGAAAATACTGGGATAAGCCTTGGAATCATAGATATCTCCCATATCCAATGGATTGGAAAATTTAATGACGCCGGCGTTGGCGGAATTTTTAAGTTCGTCATAAAACGCCTGCCCGGGATCGGCGAATTCAAAACCCGCTTCTTCACAAAGGTCCGCCATCATCACGGTGAAACCGCCGGCGGGCGACATGACCATCATTCTCCTGCCCCGCATAGGCGGCAGGTCAAAAGCCTTGGCCATGGAAATGAATTCATTGAAGTCATAGATGCGTGTAATGCCGGCTCTTTCAAATGCGGCATCCAGGATATCATCATTGTTGGCCAGAGCCGCCGTGTGACTCATCGCCGCCTTCCGGCCGGCGGATGTCGTATTGGATTTGAGAACAATCACCGGTTTGTCTATTTTGGAAACGGCCCGGATCAGCCGGTCGCCGCGGGGTATGCTTTCGAGATACATGCCGATGACTTTGGTTTCCGGATCCTGGCCGAAATATTCGAGGAAATCGACCTCATCCAAGTCCAGCTTGTTGCCGATGCTTGCAAACTTTGCCATGCCGACGTTGTCATCGGTCATCAGATTCCAGAGCATGAGGCCCACCCCGCCGCTCTGTGAGATGATGGAAAACCCGCCCTTGGGTGGACTGAACGACGGAACAAACGGCAAACACAGCCCGTTGGCGGTATTGGCGACCGTCACCCCGTTGGGTCCCACGAAGCGAATGCCGTATTTCCTGGCTTTCTGTAAAACCTGTTCCGAAAGTTTTTGCCCGTCTTCGCCCAGCTCATTGAACCCGCCGGACGGAATCGCCAGCCTTTTGCAACCCGCCTTTCCACAGGATTCCATAATGTCCGGAATCAGCTTCGCGGGAACAAGAACATAAACCAGATCGGGAATCACCGGCAATTCCTGCACGTCTTTATACATTTTGATTCCGTCCACATGGGAGTCCGTGGCGCGGAAATTAATGCCGAAGATCCTTCCCTTGTATCCCCAGCGAATCAGATTTTCCAAAACCAGACGGGGAATATTATTCGGTTTTGACGACAAGCCGATAATGGCGATAGACCCGGGATAAAAAAGCTTTTCCACAACTGCCTCCGGATAAAGATTTACAATAAAGAATCGTACATTTCATCCGGGATAAGTATAGGTAAAGCATGTGGTCATGTCAATACAATCTTGGTTATTCGCTGCCCGTATACTTATTTCTTGTCGGACAAATTCCGTCACGCCGTCCGGACGGGTTCCGACACGCAAATCAGCGCTATGCTTATATGATTTCAGGATGAGGCGTGTTAAAATAACTTCAAGGTACAATGAGATGGCTGCGGCATTCCATGACGATGATTCTAACCATAACAAAAAAAAAGTTACCCTCAAAAACGGACGGGAAGTATTTGTCAGGCCGATTGATCAGACGGATGATGAACTTCTTCTGGCCTTGTTTCAGAGGCTGGGTCCGGATTCCATCTATATGCGTTTTTTGAGTCCGTTGAGAGCCCTATCCGATGATTTGCTCTTCAAACTCACCCATGTCAATTACCAAAGTGATTTCGCGCTTGTGGCTTTAATCAGAGAAAATGGCAGCGATTCCATCATTGCGGTTGCCCGTTATGGTTATGATCCTTCCGAAAAAGCTACGGACTTCGCCGTGCTGGTGCGTGACGACTGGCAGAATCTGGGTTTAGGAAAATTCCTGCTTACAGAAATCTTGACGATCGGCAGGCAACGGGGCGTTACCAGATTCGTATCTATCATCGACTCCACGAATCGAATTATGAAACACATCATAAAAAATCTCGGGTATTCCGTGAAATATTCTTACAAAGCCGGCCACACGAAAATTCATATTTTAGTTTAAAATATTTTTTTACGCATGCTTACCAATCTTTTCTTCTTGCCTGTTTTTATTAAAAAGGCTAGGATGGCCTCCAATCAAAAATATATCTTTTAAAAATTAAATACTTGAATATGAACCGCTTCAAATTCGTTTTGTTTTAATTCAAAAGAACGGAGAGATTTATGAGTGACGACACGCAGAAAAATTCCACACAGGACAAGCTCAATGTTTTTCATAAAAAATGCCAGTCTTTGAAATGCATGGGCGGCGAAAAACCAATTGCCAAACAGCATGAGCTGAAAAAACTCACCGCCCGGGAAAGGCTGGATTTGTTTTTTGACAAGGACACATTTCAAGAAGTTCAGCTCTTTGTTGAACATCGTTCATCGTTGTTCGGCCTTGATCAAAAAGAAATACCGGCGGACGGCGTCGTCACCGGTTTCGGCAAAATAAACGGTCGCGTGGTTTTCGCTGCAGCTCAGGATTTTACTTCTTCCGGCGGCAGCCTGGGTGAAATGCACGCCAGAAAAATCTGGAAAGTGATGGACATGGCCATCGACGCGCAGAAACCGTTTGTCGCGCTCAACGATTCCGGCGGAGCGCGCATTCAGGAAGGCGTTCCTTCTCTGGAAGGTTACGGCGGAATTTTTTACCGCAACACGATCGGTTCCGGATATATTCCTCAGATCACCGCGATCATGGGCCCGACAGCAGGCGGCGCCGTTTATTCCCCCGCTCTGGCGGACTGGGTTTTCATGGTCAAGGACAGCAGTTACATGTATATCACCGGACCCGATGTCGTTAAAGCCGTCATTGGCGAAGAAATTTCTCATAACGAACTGGGCGGCGCTCTGGCTCACGCTACTAAAAGCGGCGTCTGTCACGTGGTCACGGAAAACGACGCCGACTGCCTTGACAAAATAAAAAAACTGCTTTCTTATCTGCCGGACAGTTGTCATTCTCCGGTTCCGGTTCTGCCGGATGGCCCGGACAGCCCGCAAAGGATCTGCGCCGAGCTCGACACGATCATTCCCGATAAAAGCAACCGAGCTTACGACATGAAAAAAATCATCAAAGCCGTTGCGGATAACGGCGAGATGTTCGAATTACAGGAACTCTGGGCGCAAAATATTATTATCGCTTTTATTCGCGTTGCAGGCAAGACGGTCGGTGCGATCGCCAATAATCCGCGTTTTGCCGCCGGTGTGCTGAATGTCGACGCCTCCGATAAGGCCTCGCGCTTTATACGGTTTTGCGACGCCTTCAACATTCCTCTACTGACCCTGACGGATGTTCCCGGTTACATGCCGGGCACCCATCAGGAATGGGCGGGCATCATTCGCCACGGAGCAAAGCTGCTCCACGCCTATTCCGAAGCGACCGTTCCTAAAATCACCGTTATCACCCGTAAGGCCTATGGAGGAGCCTACATCGGCATGTGCAGCAAGCAACTGGGCGCTGATTATGTCATGGCGTGGCCGACGGCCGAAATTGCCGTCATGGGTGCGGAAGGCGCCTGCAACATTATCTACCGCAATGAAATCACACGCGCCGGGGATCCGGCGGCAAAAAGAGCCGAGCTGGCGTCTGCCTATGAAGAAAAATTCAACAATCCATATTTTGCAGCATCTCTGGGCATTATTGAAGAAATCATTGCGCCGCGCGACACACGAACGAAAATTATCGCTCTGCTGGAAGCCCTGAAAGATAAAAAAGAAACGAGGATATCAAAGAAGCATAATAATATACCGCTTTAGCGTTTGAAAATTTTCCGGTTACTTTCATTTTCAGGAGGATCGTCCATGAAAAAAATCCTGAGTATCTTCATCTTCCTTTTCGTTTTGCTCCTTGCTTATTTAACCTTGTGGCCGGTGCCGATTGATCCGATTCAGTGGATTCCTCCCCTTTCAGAAGGATATACGGGAGATCACCACCTGAATTCAAAACTGGCCAACCTTCAAATCATTTCTCTGGGCGGCGAGGAAGGACCGGAGCAGATTGTTATCGGCCGTGACGGCAGGCTCTACACCACCGTCGCCAGCGGCAAAATTATACGCATGAATCAGGACGGTTCACAGCAGGAAGTTTTCGCCGAAACGGGCGGACACGTTCTCGGCTTTGATTTTGACGCCCGGGGAAATATCGTTGCCGCCGACGTGGATAAAGGACTTGTCTTAATCAGTCCCGACAAAAGAATAACCGTCTTAGCCCATCAGGTCAACGGAGAACCGATTCGTTTTGCCGACGCGGTAGCCGTTGCGCCATCGGGAAAGATTTATTTCAGCGATGCGTCTGCGCGTTTTGCACCGAAAGACTGGGGTGGAATATTTCAGGCCAGCACCATTGACATTCTGGAACAGCGTTCGACAGGTCGGATTCTGGAATATGATCCGGTAAAAAAAGCAACCCGTATTGTGGCCGGCGGCCTGAGCTTTGCCAACGGTGTCGTTTTAAGCAAAGACGCCCAATGGCTTTTCGTCAACGAAACCGGTAAATACCGCGTCTGGAAAATCTCGGTAAACGCCCGGAATCTGGATATTGCCCATCCCGGCGATTCTGCGCAGATCCTTTTGGAAAATTTACCGGGATATCCGGACAATCTGTCACGCGGGCTCGATGGAAAAATATGGCTGGGATTTGCCAAACCCCGCAACCCGGCCATCGATCAATTAACCGTCACATCCACGCCTTTCCTGCGAAAGCTGACCTACCGGTTGCCGAAATCGTTATGGCCTGTGCCCAAACCGTATAGCCATGTCATGGCCTTCACGGAAGACGGCAAAATTGTCGCCGATCTTCAGGACTCGAGCGGCGCCTACCCTGAAACCACCGGGGTAACCGAAACGTCGGAAAGACTTTACATCCAGAGCCTGCATGCAAAAGGAATCGGCTGGCTGGCCAAATAAGACGGAACGCTTATGTACCATTTACTTGCCGATGCGGTGATCATCATCCATTTCCTATTTATTCTCTTTGTTGTCGGCGGCGGATTGCTGGTTGTCCTTTGGCCGCGTGTCGCCTTCCTGCATCTCCCCGCAGCAATCTGGGGAGCGGCTGTCGAAATTTTCGGCTGGATTTGTCCGCTGACACCGTTGGAGAACCGATTCCGCAGTCTTGCCGGAGAAACTTCGTACAGCGGCGATTTTATTTTGCAATACCTGATACCGGCAATCTATCCCGAACATCTGACTCCATCCATTCAGAAGATCCTGGGTGCAGGAGTCATTGCAATCAATATTGTTTTTTACTGGATGGCGATTCGAAAACACAGAAAATATTTCTAGATTTGAAGGGCGCTCAATCGTTTAAGCGCCATATCTCTCCCGAGAATAACAAAGATCCTGTCCAGCTCCGGACCGTGCACTTCACCGGTCAACGCCGCGCGCAGCGGCATGAATAATTCCCTGCCTTTGGCGCCCGTTTTTTCTTTGGTGTGCCGGATGGCCGCCTCATAAAGATCCTGCTGCGCGACATCCTGCTCTTTCAGATATTCGGCAAACGTTTTCACAACCCGGCATGATTTTTCATCCGCCAGCAATGCTTGGGCTGCAGCCGAAAGCTCGTACCGGTCGTCAAAAAATATTTTAATATGACGGTCAATATCGTCCAACGTGGTGAAATCGGTCCGGACAAGCTCAATGATTTTTTCGAACCGTTTCGAATGGATCACATCTTCCGGGAATCCGGTTTTTTTCAGAAAGGGTTTCATTCTATCGATTAAATCAGCGGTGTTGCTTCTTCGAATATACATGGCATTGAGCCAGCGCAGTTTTTCTTCATCAAAGACAGCGCCGCTCCGGGAGGCTCTCTCCAGAGTAAAGCCCTCGATCATCTCGTTGCGGGACAATACTTCTTTCCCGTCCGTAAATGAGCTTCCCAGCAGGCCAAGGTAATTAATCAGGGCTTCCGGCAAAATTCCCTGTTTGCGGAATTCCCCGATGGAAACCGCGCCGTGTCGTTTGCTGAGCTTGGCGCGGTCTTTGCCCAGAATTAAAGAATGATGGGCAAAAGCCGGCATCTCAAAACCGAACGCCCGGTAAAGCATGATCTGCAACGCCGTATTGGAAAGATGATCCTCACCCCGGATGACATGGGTGATATTCATCAGATGATCATCGATAACGACGGCAAAATTATAAGCGGGCATTCCGTTGGAACGGACGATGATAAAATCGCCGATAGTGTCCGACTCGAATCGCATCGCCCCGCGGATTAAATCTTGAAATTCAATGGTTTGAGAACCAATCTTAAAGCGAAACGAAGGTTTTCTGCCCTCATTTTCCTTTTTCTTCCTCTCATCGGAAGTAAGGTTTCTGCACTTGCCCATGTAACGTGGCATGCGCTTGCTCAGGATCAGATTCTGACGTTCCTCCTCAAGTTCTTCCTCGGTACAGTAACAGGGATAAACAAGATCGGATTCGATTAAGGTCTGCAGATGTTCTCTGTAAACGGCAAGTCGCTCACTCTGCTTATAGGGACCGTAAGCCCCACCCCTGTTCGGCCCTTCATCCCAATCCAGACCGAGCCAGTTTAAATCATCCAGTAAACTCAGCTGGTAGGCGACATCACTGCGGGATTCATCCGTATCTTCAATGCGCAACACCAAAGAACCGCCGTGATGGCGCGCAAACATCCAGTTAAACAGAGCGGTGCGCGCATTACCGACATGCAGCTCGCCCGTGGGAGAAGGCGCAAATCTAACTCTGGGTTTTGACAACATGATTACTTCCCTTCCGAAAGAGCCGCCACTGCGAAAACCGCCACGCCTTCGCGTCTACCGGCAAACCCCATGCCTTCATTCGTTTTGGCTTTAATATTCACATGATCTTCAGATATCTTTAAAACACCGGCGATCGCGGCAATTATCTTGTCGGCATAAGGCGCAAGCTTGGGCGCCTCCATGACGACCGTTGCGTCAATATTCATAATGGAAAATCCTTTTGCTGCGATTAATGCTTTGACTCTTTCCAGAAGAATCAGGCTGGAAATATCTTTATATTCGGGATGCGTGTCCGGAAAATGTCTTCCGATGTCTCCCGCGCCTGCGGCTCCCAGGAGCGCGTCGCAAATGGCATGGACAAGAGCGTCGGCATCCGAATGCCCCTGCAAGCCGTGATGAAAGGGAATTTCTACGCCCCCGAGGACAAGTTTTCTGCCGGCCGTCAGTTTGTGGCTGTCGTAACCGAAACCGGTGCGATATCCGGTCTTTTTTCTTTTTTGCATCAGAGCATCCGCTATTGACATGTCTTCGTTCGTTGTAATTTTTATATTTTCATATGAGCTTTCAACCATGGTCACTTCTTTTCCCATTCTTTCCACCAGTGAAGCATCGTCCGTGCTGTAGAATTTTTCTTCACCGGCCCTTCGATAGGCTTCTTTTAAGATATCGAACTGAAAGGCCTGAGGTGTTTGCGTCAGCCACAGATTATCCCGAGGCACTGTCGCGGAAATAATCTTGTCCGGTTTGACTGCTTTCACCGTGTCTTTCATCTTAACGCCGGCAACGGCCGCCCCGGTTGCCGCAGCGGTTCTCACCACCCTGCCAATTAATGCTTCCGTAACAAAAGGACGCACGGCATCATGTATAACAACCAGATCGCATTTATTGCCTATCGCCATCAGGCAATTCTTTACGGAATCCTGCCTTTCGTTTCCGCCCGCAACAACTCCGGTTACTTTGGAAAGAGCATACTTTTCAATTAAATCCTGCCGGATACAGACCAGATCCTCCGGCGGTAACGCTATAATAATTTCGTCGATCGCGTCCGATTCCTGAAAAGCCTTTACCGTATGAACCAGCACCGGCAGAGAATCCAGCAGCAAGTATTGCTTGGCGATATGAGATTTAAGTCTTTTTCCCGCGCCGCCGGCAGGAATGATGGCCACTGTCTTCATGAACGACGTCCTGTAATTTTACGGAACAGATAACATGTTTATCGCTAAAAGGGAATAGCCGTAAAAAAAACCCGGGCATTTTCATCCCGGGTTTTTCATGCATCACGATAACGTCTTTCAGGCAACTTCTTTCAATTCCGAAAAAATCATTCTTCCGGCGGTGGTTTGCAGAACACTGGTCACGACGACTTTCACGTTCATATTGACCATCTTCTGAGCATTATCCACGATAATCATGGTCCCATCGTCAAGATACGCAACACCCTGCCCCGCTTCTTTGCCTTCACGCACTATCTTGACGGTCATCTGTTCGCCCGGAAGAACAACAGGCTTCATGGCATTGGCCAGTTCGTTGATGTTCAGAACTCTGATGCCCTGTAATTCCGCTACCTTGTTCAGATTATAATCATTGGTCAACAGTTTGGCATTCAGTTGTTTGGCCAAAGCGACCAGCTTCCCGTCAACGCCTTTGATTTTGGGAAAATCCTGCTCGACGATTTCAATAGTCACATTCGGGTTTTTCTGCAAATGATTGAGAACGTCCAGACCGCGTCTTCCCCTCAGCCTTTTCATCGAATCTGAAGAATCGGCAACAAGCTGCAGCTCATTCAAGACAAAGCGCGGAACCATCAGAGTTCCCTCAATGAATCCACTGTCGCAAATATCAGCGATTCTTCCCTCGATAATGACGCTTGTGTCCAGAATGCGATGATCACGGGTATCCTTGGAATCCATTCCGGAAAAATGAAATTCATCGACTTTTTTCGATCCCAGGGTCAGGCCCAGATAGCTGAATATGCCGGTAATGAGTAAATAGATCCACGGAACAGCCTGCTGGTTTTCTCTGATCTTGCTGACAAAATTTAAACCAAAACTAAATATTAATGCAATCAGGAGACCGACGATCATTCCCGCAACGCCGCCGATAATAACTTTTAAGGATAATTTACGAATGTCCTGTTCGATTTTTATGACAGTTAATGCGATTAATAATCCGATAATAAAGCCGGCGACTGATTTAAGAATCAGCAAATAATCTGAAGACGTATAATAGGCTATGGCGTAACCACTGATAGAACAAGCAACGATTAAAATAATTCTGATAATCAACCGTTTCACCTCCTTTCTTTTATGGTATCAATATATATATAATTTTTATGAATTGAATGACTGCCGATATAAAATAAAAATAATGACGGAGGAAAAATAACGGTTTCCTTAAAAAAGGAAAAATAATTTTTCTTTTTCAATTTTCAAAGAGCCTGGTTGAATAAAGTGATTATTTTTATTGAACTGTAAAAATCTTCTGCAAATTGTGTTCGACTTCGGATTCCTGAGCGTTGGTCGCTACGGATAATTCTTTAACGAGTAGATTTTTGGCCGTATCCATCATCTTCCTTTCACCGAAAGAAAGATTTTTGTCGCTTTTCAAGATAAACAAATCCCTTAACACGCCCGCAATCTCAAATACGGAACCGGTTTTGATTCTTTCCAGATATTCCCGGTATCGTTTGTTCCAGGTTTGTTTATCTATCGTGACATCTTTATTGCGCAAAATTTCATATACCTTGGGTATTTCCTTTTCCATGATAATCTCGCGCAATCCGACAGCCTTGACGCTCATCGTCGGAATCATAATCTTCATCCCGTTCCCCATGATTTTCATGACGTAAAAGGACTGTTTTTTACCCATTACTTCTTTATTTTCAATGGCTTCAATGACTCCAACACCATGTGCCGGATATACCGCCAAGTCGCCCACTTTAAACATTTTATTTTTCGCCTGCCTTTCCATATCAGAGGGTTATCATATCACTACTTGAACTATTAGTCAACATCCAATACATATTAAGTACTGCTTCAGGATTTCAGGGCTAATAAACTGAAAATTAAATCGTTTTAACGATATTAAGTATTGAATATTATTGGCTAAAACAAAAAAGGAGCTACTTTTTGCCTAAAAAAGTGAACTCCTTGATTTAATTGGAGGCGGCACCCGGACTTGAACCGGGGAATAACGGTTTTGCAGACCGCTGCCTTAGCCACTTGGCTATGCCGCCAATAAAAAAATGGAGCGGGCGAACGGATTTGAACCGTCGACGTCTACCTTGGCAAGGTAGCACTCTACCGCTGAGTTACGCCCGCTCATCAAAACGGCGTTGACTATAACAAATAGATATCTCTTGTCAATAAAAATTAATATTTTCTTGATAAAAAATTAAGTTTTATGCGTTGATTAAAAATTTCTGACATTGGAAAGTGCAGATCGAACGGGGACGTCATTTTTCAATGCTTTGAAATAATTTCAGAAGATAATCAATCCCGGAATAAATCGTAAAAATGAAAGCCACATAAAGAATGACCGTTCCGACAAGATGAACGTTAATTCCCAGCAAAGGATAGTGAATGATCAATGCGGTGACGGCGATAATCTGGGCCACCGTCTTTTGCTTGCCGAAGATGCTCGCCTGAATGTAAATGCCTTCCGAAGAAGCAATGCTTCTGATCACATCCACGATTAAATCGCGGATAATCGTTATCGCCACAATCCACGCCGGGATCCGTCCAATGGGAATAAGCAGGATCATGGCCGTATTGACGATTATTTTATCAGCGATGGGATCGAGAAACTTCCCGATGGTCGTGATCAACTGATATTTCCGGGCAACATAACCGTCAAAGAAATCCGTCACGGAAGCGATAACGAACAATCCCGCAATCACCAGACTCCAGAATTCTCCCGGATCTGAAAGCAGAATGAAAAGAAAAGGGACAACACCGATTCTCATTAATGTGATGGTGTTGGGCAAATTTAAGGTTTCACGTTTTGAAATCATTCGAATGCCTTATAATCGGGAGCCGGATGAAGCGTTCATTTATTTTTGAGGCACTTTTTTCCAATCACTTAAAAATGTTTCGATGCCTTTGTCGGTCAGGGGATGCTGAACGAGCTGGGCAATAACCTTGAAGGGAATGGTGGCAATATCGGCGCCCATCAGTGCGGCATCCAAAACATGTCTTGGATGACGGATACTCGCCACAATGACCTCTGTTTCATAACAATAATTTTCATAAATGGTGATGATCTGTTCGACCAGTTCCATGCCGTCATGAGCGATGTCATCCAGCCTTCCGACGAAGGGACTGACATAACGGGCGCCGGCTTTTGCCGCCATCAGCGCCTGCAGCGGAGAAAAGATCAATGTCTGATTAACGTCAATCCCGGCATCGGCAAACATTCTGGTCGCTTTCAATCCCTCGGTGCACAGAGGAACTTTGATGACAACATTACTGCCCAGACGCGCCAGTTTTTTTCCTTCGGCAAACATCCCTTTCGCGTCCATGCTGACCACTTCCAGGCTTACCGGTCCTTTGACGGCTTTAAGGATTTCTTTCACAACAGAGTCGAATCCTTTTTTTTCTTTGGCAATCAGCGACGGATTCGTGGTGACGCCGTCAACCATGCCCAGGGCTATTCCCTGCTTGATTTCTTCAATATTTGCCGTATCAATAAAAAATTTCATAGGTCTCCCCTCGTCTCAGTTATTTTTTTCCAATGTATATTGATCGCCGCATTTTTTACTGCAAAAGAAAAATGCCTTCCCGTTGATTTCCTTTTTATACGCCTGGCTTACCGGAACATAAGTATGACAGACAGGATCTTCAATCAGGTCTTCTCCCCCTGCTGATTTTCGCGGAGATTGTAAATTTTCGGTTTCTCCTGTTTTAACCCGGCTGATAAATTTAACAATTTTATACAACAGGTAAATGATGAATATGGATATAATGAATCGAATCAATGCGCAACACCCTGACCGTTATTTTCCGTCAACCTTTCCACTTTTTTATCATCGGTCAAGCGATCCCGCAATCCCCGGACGGATACGCCGAATGACGGATGAACAAAATAAGACGCTATTTCGCACAGGGGTTCCAGAACAAATCTCCTCTTATGAATTTCCGGGTGCGGCACGATCATCGTTTCGTCCCGGATAACGCTCTGCCCGTAGAAAAGCAGATCCAGATCGATATTTCTCGGGCCGCCCTTCGATTCCCGGATTCTCCCCATGCTGTTTTCAATGTTCTGCAGGGCCGTTAAAAGTTCATGGGCCTGAAGACGTGTTTTAATTTCCGCTACGGCGTTGATGAAATCATTCTGCGCTTCCATGCCCACCGGTTCCGTTTTATAATATGATGAAACTGCCGTTAACGCAACATCTCTTATTCCGGCAATATATTCGACAGCCTTTTTACAATGATGAAGAGCGTTGCCGAGATTGGAGCCGATTCCGATATAACAAATAATCCCGTCCAATTTTTTAAGCCTTTAACGATTATCCCTTAATCCCAGCACATCCTGCATGTCGTACAATCCATTTTTTTGATGGACAATCCATTGTGCCGCCCGGATCGCGCCCTTGGCAAAATTGTCACGGTTGTGAGCGCGGTGAATGAATTCCAGTCTTTCTCCGACGCCTCCAAAAATGACGGTATGATCGCCGACAATATCTCCCGCGCGAACCGTCTGGATGCCGATTTCCTTTTTGGTTCTTTCACCGATCAAACCGCGCCGAGAATAAACCGCGGAAGCGTCCAGATCGCGTCCCAGTTTAGCGGCAATGACTTTGGCCATTTCCATCGCGGTGCCGCTGGGCGCGTCCTTTTTCAGATGATGATGGGCCTCGATAATTTCGACATCGTAATCGTCTTTCAGAATACCTGCGCAATATTCGAGAACCTTCAGCATCACATTGACGCCGACACTCATGTTGGGCGTCAGCACGCACCGCGTTTTTTTCGTCAAGTCCTTTATCGTTTCCATCTCCGCCGCGTTAAATCCGGTCGAGCCGACGACAATCGCCTTGTTGCTTTCAGAGCTGATTTTCAAATAATTCATGGAGGATGCATGATCGGTAAAATCAATAACAACATCCGCCTGATCAATACAGTCGGATAATTTATCGCAGACCTTAACCCCCGTTTTGCCCAGTCCCAATCCCTGTCCCATGTCGTGACCGATAATGGGATGTTTTTTCACCTCGACCGCTCCAACCACACTGATATTTTCCGAGCTCGCAATGAGACTGATTATTTTACCGCCCATTCTTCCGGCAGCGCCCGTCACGACAGCCTTTACCATGGAATCATCTCCTTCCTGTTTGAACCATACCGGGACAAAAACCTTTAAATCAAACCATAATCGGACATCACCCGCTTCAATTTATCGAAATGGGCATCCGACATTCTGCACAGAGGCAATCTGTATTCGCAATGGATTTTCCCCATCAGAGACAGGGCGGCCTTGACCGGAATAGGATTGACCTCCATAAACAGCGCTTCAATCAGAGAGCTCATCTTGAAATGAAGTTTCCTGGCCGTCGCCATGTCTCCGGATTCAAAAGCATCGATCAATCCCGCCATGTCCGCCGGCGCGACATTGGATATCACGGAAATAACTCCGGCGCCGCCGATCGCCATCAACGGCAGCGTAAAGATATCATCGCCGGACAGAACGGCAAAGTCCCTGCCGCACAGCTCTATCACATCACTCATTTGCTTGATCGAGCCCGAAGCCTCCTTAATGCCGACAATGTTTTTGATCCTGGCCAGCTTGGCAACCATATCCGGCAGCAGATTAACCCCCGTGCGGCCGGGGATGTTGTAAGGAATAATGGGAATGGGGACACTCTCGGCAATCACCTTAAAATGCTGATAAAGACCTTCCTGCGTGGGGCGGTTATAATAGGGACAAACGATAAGCGCTCCGTCTGCGCCCGCCTCATAGGCATGTTTGGTCAGACGCAGGGCTTCCGCTGTATTATTGGACCCCGTTCCGGCAATGACCGGCACTCTCTTCTTGACGGCATCAATGGTAATCTCAATAACCCGGTCGTGTTCTTCATGGGACAGCGTGGCCGATTCGCCGGTCGTTCCGCAGGGAACAATGGCATCCGTACCATTCGTAATTTGAAATTCTATAAGTTCCCGTAATGCTTTTTCGTCAACCTGATCGTTTTTAAAAGGTGTTACAATAGCGACCATTGCGCCCCTGAACATAAAAGAAGCCTCCTTCATTGTTTCATCATTTAAAATCTATTGCCGTTGCGGCGCTCTCAACGCACGAGTTAAAATCGTCACAGAGGGACAAACGATAATCGTATGATTTACCGCGGACGACATTTTTATCGGTAAAAATATTTTGTTTGTTATCCTGGCTCTGTTTTGCAATCGCCTTCATGTAAATCTGTCCGATACGCTCGAACGGGGCCGAACAATCCCGGCAGTCTTTTGCGTCATCGCCGGATTCCCTTCTCTCGATGGCGATATAATTTATTTTTGCGTCCTCATCATGCAAGTCCCATCGCACAATCAGAACATCACCCGATGCGGCGACTTCCAGATTTTTCACCATCCCGCCATGACCCGCCAACCGGGATGGACCGACCGGATTGCCCTTTACGCCGCAGGACGCTACACTAAAAAGGATAATAATGAAAATAAATATTTTATTTTTTATTAAAATTCTTTTCAAATTCTTTAATCCTCTGTAAAACGGCTTTGGCGGCGGTTCCCCCCTTATGACCTCGCGCATTGACGGCTTTTTCCGGTTTTATTTTTTCAAGAATATCCCCGTTAATCCGGTCGTTAAATTGCCGATATTCTTTCAGGGTTAAATCATTCAACTCCTTTTTATTTTTCAGGCAATAGGCCACGATGTTGCCGGTAATTTCATGCGCGCGGCGGAAAGGCACCTGCTTCCCGACCAGATATTCCGCTATTTCCGTTGCCGCGGCAAACCCTTTTTGCGCCGCCAGAAACATTTTCTCCTTTTTAAATTTTGTGTGCATGATCATTTCCGCAAATACGGAAAGACAGTCTTTGACGGTGTCCACCGCGTCAAACAACGGTTCTTTGTCTTCCTGCAAATCGCGGTTGTATGTCATGGGCAATCCTTTCATAAGGGTCATCATGGAGAAAAGATCTCCGTACACCCTGGCGGATTTTCCCCTGATCAGTTCGGCGACATCGGGATTCTTCTTCTGCGGCATAATACTGCTGCCGGTTGTATAGGCGTCCGATATCTCGATAAAACCAAATTCATCGGATGACCACAAAATGAGATCCTCACAAAAACGGCTTAAATGCATCATGATCAGCGCGGCGTCAAAAATAAACTCCGCAATAAAATCCCGGTCTGCGACCGTGTCCATGCTGTTGGCGCTGACATCCTGGAACTTTAATATTTCGGCTGTTTTTGCGCGATTGATCGGCAATCCCGTTCCGGCCAGCGCCGCCGCTCCGAGAGGCAGAACGTTAATCCTTTTCGCGCATTCATGCAATCGTTGCCTGTCCCGTTCGAACATTTCCACAAAGGCCAGAAGATAATGTGAAAGCAGCACCGGCTGCGCTTTCTGCATATGCGTGTAACCGGGCATGATCGTCTCGATCTCCTG
>ERZ795031.1966-NODE-1966-length-20472-cov-24.792820_pt1 | contig 20472 bp, 16 predicted proteins | sample MGYA00375123_ERZ795031 | MGnify/ENA primary metagenome ERZ795031 (study PRJEB30166, sample SAMN05720159) | activated sludge metagenome | isolation source: anaerobic digester from wastewater treatment plant | place: USA | collected 2015-04-21 ...
TCGATAACGAAATGCTAGAGCTCGGCAGATGGGTCGCCTCTATGTATCATTGTTCCCTTGGTGAAGCACTCTCAGCAATGTTGCCATCGGCTCGGCGCGAACGATTAGAGATCGCTGAGCAATTCGATGAAATAGAAGTGAGCAGAACTCCACTTGTACTAACCGAAGGACAAAAAGTAGCTCTGGACGGTATTCTTGCAGAGCCTCGGGGCATGTTTTACCTCTATGGCCCAACAGGAACCGGCAAGACCGAAGTCTTTCTCCAGCTCGCCGACGCAACGTTATCCATGGGCTTAGGTGTTCTATATCTAGTACCCGAGATAGCTCTTACGCGCCAAGTCGAACAGGACGCGCGCGCCCGATTCGGAGAGCAATGCGCCATTATACATTCTCGCTTGACACCTTCGCGCAAGCTAGCCGAATGGCGCAGAATAGCAAAGAAAGAAGCGCGCATAGTAATAGGAGTGCGCAGCGCCATATTTGCTCCCATTTCCAATCTCGGACTAATCATTATAGATGAGGAGCACGATGGCAGCTATAAAAGCGGCACAACGCCCCGCTATCATGCTAGACAAGTTGCAATGCGCCGAGCGAACCTAGCCGGGGCACGCCTTGTAATGGGCAGCGCAACCCCTTCGCCGGAGGCATGGCAGGCTTGCGAAGAAGGCCAGATGCGCCGCTTCAATCTTTCGAATCGGCCGGCTGGAGGTTCTTTTCCAGAAATACATGTCATAGACATGCGAGGTAGGCATGGTCTCATCTCTGAAGAGCTAGCTGAGGCATTGCATGCAGCCAAGCAAGCAGGCCGTCAATCGATTCTTTTTTTGAATCGTCGAGGTTTTGCACATACCCTAATGTGCCAAACCTGCGGCGAGCAATTGCTCTGCAAGCATTGTTCCGTGCCTCTTACTTACCACAAGGCTTCGAACCGTCTTATATGCCATTACTGCGGATACCATGAAATTAAACCTAGAGCCTGTCCATCTTGTGGTTCACTCGATCTTGCATGGGCAAGCTATGGGACAGAACGCATCGAAGAAGAGCTTAACGAAGGATTTCCGGAAATGAGCCATGCGCGACTCGATACTGATACAACAAATACAAAAGGCTATCTGGAAAATACTCTGCTCGCTTTTCGCAATGGTAATATCGACATCCTTGTAGGAACACAAATGGTCGCAAAAGGGCTGAATTTTCCTGGTGTACGTGTGGTAGGCATCCTCATGGCGGATCAAGGGCTTGCAATGCCCGATTTTCGTGCTGGAGAGCGCGTATTCTCTTTGATTGTCCAGGTGGCTGGAAGAGCCGGCAGGCATGTACCCGATGGAATTGTCTTTATCCAGACGAAGAAACCCGATAGTCCAATTATTCAGCTAGCTGCGGAAGGCGATGTGCCTTGCTTCCTTGAACGTGAGCTCCAAATACGCCGACAGCTTGAATTCCCACCTGCAAGGCGCTTATGTCGTTTTGTCTTCCGATCGAAGTCAGCGAAAGGTGCGCGCAACGAAGCCTCGAAGTATGCCGATCTTGCTCGTCGCATTGTGTGTATATCGCCATTTGAAGACATAGATATTCTTGGTCCTGCTGAGTGTCCTCTAGCCGTGGTTGCTGACAATCATAGATATCAACTCATCTTTAAGGCGGCTCGCTTTTCCGATCTGCAGCGATTCGTAAAGACACTAAGGCATAGCATCGAACCAACTTCGTCTGTATATATCGAAATCGATATCGACCCAGTGCAGATGATGTAGTATTTCTGAGACACAAGATTTAAAGTTCATAATTCTCTGCCGTCATGTGTTTATTGCTAACTTGGCATAACGACACAATTTCTGATAAAGTATAAAACTAGGAGCATCTATGAAACTAAGAGCATATGTCATATTTTGCATGTTTTCTCTCTTTGTGATAGTTCCATCGTCGTTCGCCATCACAATCGATGGCGCAATCTCTTCGGGCGAATATTCCAAACAGACAGAATTCGATAAAGGGAATTTCAAGCTCTTATGGGAATTTGAAGGCGAAAAAGTATTCATGGCGATTATAGCTAAGACTCCTGGATGGATCTCGGTGGGATTCAATCCATCGAGCTTTATGTCCAATTCCGACCTGATCTTTGCGGTAGTAAAGGATAGTCAGGATATCAAAGTCTATGATGAGTGGTCATCTGGCATGTTCGGTCCTCATGTGCCAGACATTGAAAAGGGAGGAACCTCAGATGTTCTTTCATATGCTGGTTCACGGTCGGGAGACACCGTAATCTTTGAATTCTCTCGGCTTCTGGATACAAAAGATAAATACGATAAAGCGATTCCCACTTCGGGGAAGTTTAAGATTATGTGGGCTTACGGCCCTAGCCTCGACATGACTGCGAAACACAAGAAGGCTGGCACAGCCACTGTTGAAATGGCAAAATAATATCGATACGCAATTTTGTGCGAATCAAGGAAGGCTTTTACATGAATATAATTACATTGCATGGCGCGTTCATGGGACTTGGATTAGTATGTATGGTGGTCGCTATTATCATAGCCCATTACTACAGAAGCAAGAAGTGGTGGCTCAAATTGCACCGAGGATTGAACATCGCTGCTCCTGTGCTCGCGGTCATTGGAATTATAGTAGCGATTATCATGGTAACTCCTGGGTATGGAGTACAGTTGCCGCTTGTGCATCACCTCCTTGGACTGCTCACCCTGGTATTGCTCATAATCGAGCCAATTCTGGGATTTTCGATTTTCAAGTCAAAGGATAAGCAAAGAATCGCGAGCTTGAAGAAAACACATCGCATTATCGGCCGGATTACGCCGATTATGTACATTGTTACCATGATCGCCATTGAGCTTGTCGTAGGCGGCTGAGAAATTTCGAAATAAAGCCCGCTTTTAGGATGCACAATAATTTTGTGCAAAGGCAATTTTGTTAATTTATTGCGCAGTCCTATGCACAGTGCTATACTGGCTGAAATTATATCTCCTCAGGAGTCTTAAAATGGTTATCTTAACGCTCAACTGTGGTTCATCTTCAGTCAAATATCAGGTCTATGATTGGGAGAAGAAGGATGTGCTCGCAAACGGAATCGTAGAACGTGTCACTATCGGTGGCTCTTTTATCACCCATAAGGTCCGAAACAGGCCCGATTATGAGGTCGAGCACGAATGCCCCAATCATGTAGTCGCAATCGAGCTCATTCTCAAGACTCTTGTCGACCCAGAAGTCGGTGTTATTTCTGATCTTTCGATGATCAAGGCGGTTGGCCATCGCATGGTCCACGGTGGCTCGAAGTTTGCCAAATCTTCAATAATAAATGGAGAATTCCTGGAAACCTTCAAGTCTCTCAACGAACTCGCGCCTCTTCATAATCCAGCAAACCTCATGGGTGTAGAAGCGGCCACAACAATACTCCCCAATGTGCCGCAATGCGCAATTATGGATACCGCCTGGCACCAAACCATGCCAGCCTCGAGCTATATGTATGCTCTCCCGCGCGAATGGTACGAGAAATACATGGTTCGCCGCTATGGATTCCATGGAACGAGCTTTCTCTACAACGCTAAGCGCGCAGCCGTGCTGCTTGGCAAAGACCCATTCGAGACAAATCTTGTAATAGCTCATATTGGCAATGGGGCATCTATCAACGCCGTAAAGAACGGTTGTTCTTACGATACTTCCATGGGCTTGACCCCGCTCGAAGGTCTTGTCATGGGAACTAGAAGCGGCGATGTTGATCCGGGAATCATCTTTCACATAATGAGAAAAACCGGGATGACCGCTGCGGAGATCGAGAAAAAGCTAAACAAAGAATCGGGTGTGCTAGGCATTACCGCAAAATGGGCAGACCGCCGCGATGTGGCAAATGCAGCAGAAAAAGGCGATCCTGCGGCCATCTTGGCACAGCAGGTAGAAGCATACCGAATAAAGAAATACATTGGCGCATACTACGCGGCTCTTGGTCATGTAGACGCGATTGTCTTTACTGCAGGAGTAGGAGAGATGAGCCCTGTTATACGCAATCTGGCAACTCAAGGCCTTGAGGAGATAGGAATCGTTATTGATGAAAAGAAAAATGCCCTTGCCATGTGTCGCAACGCAGAACTTGACATTACAGGGACTAGCTCGAAGGTCAAGATCTTTATCATCCCGACCGATGAAGAACTGGTTATGACAGAAGATACGGTTGCGCTTATAAATGGAACCTACGATGTTCATACTAATTATCGCTACTATTTCGAAAACCGCGATTATGTGAATAGGGCGCGAGCCGAAGGCCTGCAGCGCGATCTCGAGAAAAAGCCCTGGCTCAAGGATATCGTGGCACGCATTCCATAAAAGCAGTACAGTAGAAGAGAAACCATGGAAGAGCAGGGTAAAAGGTTAATATTGGCTTACATTGCTCCGATAATAGTGATATAATGGCCTTTGTATTTGAAAAGGAGGTGATAAAGAGAGTTATTTCAGGTGAATCATCCCAAGATCGGGGTGTTTGTCAGATTCCAAATGATGAGCATAGTTTAAATCTTCGGTAATTGCTCATAGAGCGCGTAAATGCGCTATCTGGCAAAATAGAATCTTTATTTTTTATGAAAAAACATAAGCAAAATGTGCTTGACATTATAAAAAGTGCCGATATATACTTTTGAACGAACTTAGAGTGGGGATAACCAAGCCGTTGGCAAGGCCCCCAATCTATTTAGTAAGGAGGATAAGACATGAAGAAGCTAATAGTCTTGCTTCTCACAATTGCAATGGTCGGCGCAGTGTTTGCTCAAACTCCGACCCTCTCAGCGAGTTCCACACTCAGCTGGGGCTGGGATTTGGATACGGGCTTAACTGGATTTGCCAATACTAATAAAGCCACTATTTCAGTACTCTTCCCTGTTGATAATGTTGCCAAGAAGGGCGAGGCAGGCTGGTGGGGAGAGATCGCGGTAAAAGATCTATATTTTAAGATTAGTGATAAACAGCTTACTACTGGAGATGCTCTTACTTTTACTGACTGGAATGATAAGGATGGCGATGGGGTTAAAGATTCTGGCGAATATGCTACTCTTTCTGCCAAGATAACCAACGGAATGTGGGCTCTGAGCGTTTCCACATGGAACAAATTCGACTTTGCAAATGCGGATGCGCTCTACACTGGCGATGTTGCTGTCACCATCGATGCTGATAAGGCTGGCACTTCTCTCTCTTATACCGCCAATGGACTCTCTGTAGGTGTGACTGCAGCTTCTAAAGCTGATTGGACCGCAAATAATAAGAACGAGTATGCTCTCGGAGCGAATGCTTCCTATAAAGTAGGCGATGCTATTACCGTGAGTGGTGGAGTTGCCTACGATGCTTTTGATGCAACCAAGCAGCTCGGCGGAACCGCTTCAATTGCCTATTCTGCAGCTCCGCTTACTGTATCTGTCGCAACCGATCTCTTCTATGATCCAACTCCAAAGACCTTTGATGCCGATGCCCTTCTCACTGTTGGCTACGCTGTAATGGAAGGCCTGGATGCTGAAGCTGACGCTTACTATAGCACACTTGACAATGATGTCGATGCTAAAGTAGCTGTTGACTACGCTGTAGATCCCATTGAGGCCGGTGTGTGGTTTGGCATTGCTGATCCTATAACCCCCGCTATTGCCTATGATCTGGGAATCTATGCTGGCTACACTTATGCCATAGATGCTGCAACTAAGTTCTATGTCTATGCAGAATATACCAGCGACTTCACAGGGAAAGGCTCATTGGTTCCCTATGTTAGCTTGACGAATACTTCTGTTACCAATACTACTCTCAAACTCGAGTACAATCCTGATGATGCTGATGTACTCGCAGGCAAGTATGGGAAAATCATAGCCTCTGCCAAGATTTCTCTATAATCCGATAGAATTGGATAAAGCTCAAGACAAAGGCCGCCTTCGGGGCGGCCTGTTTTTTCTAGGGAATGCAATTGATAGATTGGCTATGCCATGAAAGAGACTGAATACTATGTTTTTTGCAGAGTGCATTTCACTCTTTGATGTCTTTTACCTTATCGATCCTATAGATATGGCTAATGCAATTAGGCAAGTTGTAGGTTTAGCTTCTCTTCAGAAAAGTGTCGATCGCAAGGTTTTAGTGGATGCCCTTCTCTCACGCGAAGAGATGATGAGCACGGCAATTGGGAATGGGATTGCGATTCCGCATGTCAGATTGTTCGACAGCATGAGTCTTCAAGAAGACATAGTCGCGGTCGCATACCTATTCGAGCCTGTGGACTGGGTAGCTCCCGATGGAAAGCCTGTACATACGCTCTTTTTTGTGCTTGCCGCAGACGAGACAAGGCATTTGCAGATTCTTGCGGAGATAGCTCAGCTTGCTTCCGACGAAGATTTTGTGGAATTTTTGAGGACAATGCCTCCGAGAGAGTCGCTGATAGAGAGAATTCAGCAACTAGAAGAAAAGGTGAATGGCAAGGAAGCTTCGAATTCGCAAGATTCCTAAGAATCGCTGAAAGAAATGATAACCAAAAAAGCTATGAATAATATGCAATGTCTATAAAGTCTACTAGAACTTGAACTATTCGATATTGCTTGAAAACCCCGTGGCCACGAGATATGTCTCGAATGATTCCGAGCGACAAGCTTGTGGTTTAAAGGCGCGCGCCTGCGCGAAGTGCGCGCGCAATTCGGTCAATAGCCGCCTCTCCTCGCCCCCCTGAAAAATCTTCGTGACAAGCGCCCCTCCCGGCGCCAAAACCTCCAGTGCCAGCCCAATCACCGCCTCGACGAGTTCCTCCGACCGAGCCTGATCCACCAGTCGATTTCCGCTCGTCGCGGGCGCTGCGTCGGACACCACCAGATTATATGGCCCCAACTCGCGCAGGCGCGCTCTCACCGGTTCGTCCAAAATGCTCCCCTTGACAAAAGTAAAATGTGCCCTGGTCGGCTCATCCACCTTGGTGGCGCCCGTCGCCTTATGCAAACCCATTGCCTCTATTTGTGGCACAATATCGAGATCTTGAATATCGACAGCCATCAGCGTGCCGCGCCCTTTCATCTGACGCAAGAGCCATAGGCTCCAGGAACCGGGCGCAGCACCTACGTCGAGGATGGCGGGACCGGCCCCAGTTTGACTGCGCTCGGGGGTGCCGCGCCTGCTGCCCAGGCCATTCAGAAGCCCAAATTTTCTTACGATCTCTTCAAGCTTGTATACAGAACGGGCCGGATAACCCTCTTTTTTTGCACGCAGTGTCCAGTAATCGGGACGTTCATAGCCAGCCATAGCGATCCTTTTTGCAGCCCTGCACTGTTTGCAAAGGTCCCGAGTGCTAGAGCACTTGGAGCCCAAAATTTTGGAGAGCTTCTTCGAGGCAAAATGCCCCTTCAATAATAATCAGCTTACCTTGGCAAGGAGCCTATTGAGTCGATCTCCAAAATCGTTCGGCACCTCGAAGTGTTCTCCCTCAGCCATCATGGCCTCATAGAAGAGCATGTAGGCCAGGTCCTCGAGTTCTTGCACAACATCGATATCTCCGCCGCTCAGCTCCTTCCTAGTATCGAGCGTTACAAGGCGCTCTACAAGTGGATGCCCGGCATTTATCTCGAGGATAGGCTTAGATTCGGGCATCGGCTCATTTGTAAGGCGTTCCATTAGCTTTCGGAAGGCTGGAGTAGGCTCGTCCTTGTCGAAGACTACGCATGAAGGGCTTTTGTCGAGCCTTTTCGAAAGTCTTACGTCTTTTACTCGCTCTCCGAGCACTTTTTTGAGTATAGCTATAGCTTTCTTGCCTTGTTTTTCGTGCTCATCTTTTGCCTTGGAAGCTGTCAATTCATCCTCTGCATCTATTTGCTGTACATTCTTGAACTGCATGCCATCGAACTCCCCTATGCCGCTAAAGGCGAGTTCGTCTATCTCGTCGGTACCTAGGAGAACTTCAATTCCCTTTTCGGAAAAAGCTTCAAGGAGCGGCGAGGCTCTCAAGCGCGCTTCATTCTCTCCTGTAAGAAAGTAGATAGTCTTTCGATTCTCCCCAGCACGAGCCTTATAGTCAGCAAGGCTGGTCCAACCTTCTACCGCAGTGCTCTTGAAGCGCACAAGCTTAAGGAGCGACTCGCGATTATTCCAATCAGAAAGAATTCCTTCCTTGATTTGGGGATTGAATAGCGAAATAAAGGTATTGAATTTTTCGGGATTTGTATCCGCAAGCTGTTCTAGCTCACTGAATAGCTTCTTGAGCGTCGCTTGTTGTATGGTCATCATAACCCGGTTGTGCTGCAGTATCTCTCGACTTACATTTAATGGCAGATCGTCCGAATCGATTATGCCTCGCACAAAGCGGAAATAGGGAGGCAGAATCTGGAGCTCTCTATCGGTTATAAATACCCGCTTTACATATAGTTTTATTCCTTGTTCATGAGTTGGAATGTATAAGTCAGCAGGGACATGAGATGGAATGTACAAGAGTGATGTATATTCGATTGTCCCTTCCGCCTTTGTGTGAATCCAGAGAAGGGGGTCTTTCTCATCGCCAGTCAAAGATTTGTAAAAGTCGATATAGTCCTTATCGGTGAGCTCCGACTTGGAACGGCGCCAGAGAGCGCTGGCGCTATTGACTTGTTCATCTACGATTTTGGTTTCGGCCTTTGCGGGATCCTTTGCATAGGTCTTTTCCTTGGAGACAAGGTGAATTGGCCAGGCGATGTGATTAGAATATCGCTTGAGAAGTTCTTCGAGTCTCCAGCGGGAGAGAAACTCTTCTCCTTCTTCATTGACATGTATAATGACATCTGTCCCAAAACCAGCTCGTACGGCTGGTTCTATATCGAAACCGGTCTTGCCATCGCTCTTCCAGATAAAAGCCTTATCGGTACCTGCCTTGAGGCTGACTACTTCGATCTGATCTGCAATCATAAAGGCCGAATAGAAACCAACTCCAAACTGCCCGATCAGATTCGATACTTTGCGCTCATTTTCCGTGAGCTGTTCCAGAAAGGCTCTCGTGCCGGAGCGAGCGATAGTTCCTAAATTGTCAGCAAGCTCCTGTAGGTCCATTCCAATTCCATTGTCGGAGACGGTAATAGTCTTGGCTTCTTCGTCTAGCGTCACCGTAATCCGTGGCTCGAAGTTGAGAGTCTTGAAGGCATCGTCCGAGACAGTAAGGTATTTAAGCCTATCGATCGCATCCGATGCATTCGAAACGAGCTCGCGCAAGAAGACTTCTTTGTGTGAATAGAGTGAGTGTGTTATGAGGTCTAAAAGTTGGTTGACCTCAGTTTTGAAGGTATAGTTTGGCATCTGAGAATCTCCTGAAAAGCAGATGTTGCGGTTGAAACCGGCAATTTAGTTATTCGTTTATAATATAGCAAATTTTTGGCCAAAGGTGAATTTGAGCGATGTTCGCTATTTTATTTGGCTACAATCGCACAAGTCTGCAAATATATATTTTTATGATTTTAAACCAGTGTCTTTGTGTCGATTCGACGGCTAACTCGATTGGCTCGATAAAGTACTACATTAATTGCTTAAAATTTGCGATAATTAATAATTTAGGCAAGGAGAAAAAGCAAAGTGCCAGAAGGCTTGCGTAGAATAAAGGAGAGAGAAAAGCGTTGGTATAGCCGTCTGGCGGAGGGTCTAGCAAGTTTTTTTATTGCTCTACAAGTTGCACTAAGGCGCTTACTCGCGTGGGGAAGGACTCGCCTAGTCTTTGCTATGATCCCACAAAGCGAAAAACCCTCCCGGAAGTTCGAGATTCGCCGTTTTTCTCTTTTGGCAATAATTTTGGTTATAGTACTCTCGGTTAGCGCCGCAATCATTTCAATAGGAGCCTATAGTGCAAAATCAGTAAGAATAATCTCTCTGGAAGCACAACTTTCCGATGCATATAAAAGTATCGATCGAATGCGGGAATCTAACGAGAACCTACTTTCGGAGACGGCTAAATTCGAGGAAAAGCTTGAGCAGGTAATAGAGATTGCGCAGAGCAAGGGAAAGCCCACAGTTAAGCAGAGTACGAGCGAAGAGATACTCAAGGTTGCAGGCTTGTATGATCCAACTTTGGGACAGTTGTCCAATGATCCAGTGAGCCGTGATCTCCTAAAGCTCAATAGCATCGCAGATGCCTTGGACAAGAGTTTAGGAGCACTAGATGATATCGCGAAGATGATTGCGAGCCAAAAGGATATAATGACAGAAGTGCCAAACATCTGGCCAATCAAGGGGAACCTGGGGCACATAACCATGTATTTTGGGCAGAATGAGAATCCTTTTTCTACAGGACAATGGTATTTGCACACAGGTATCGATATTTCGACTAACCGAATTGGAGATGCGGTCCTTGCCACGGCAGATGGCAAGGTCATCGACATACATTATGATTCTTCTCTGGGCAATTCCATCACAATCCAGCATAGCCACGGTTTTACAACGCGATATGGGCATCTCCGAAGCTTTGCTGTTAAGAAAGGCCAGCGGGTCTCTCAAGGCGATGTAATTGGCTATCTTGGAAATACTGGGAAAACAACGGGGCCACATCTTCACTACGAGGTATATCTGGGTACGAGCCTTATTGATCCTCTGCGTTTTCTGAGTATACGCAAGGAGTACCATGAGTAGACGCGATTTTTCGGATTGTATGATAGGAGAAGGTTCTAAGGTAGATGGGACTATAGATGCTCCAGGCATGGTGCGCATTGATGGAGAATTCTCAGGCGATATAATAAGCGCCTCTTCTGTGATAATCTCTAAAAATGCCGTAGTTCATGCTCATATAAATGCTCGGCAGCTCGTGGTCGCAGGCATATTCTCCGGTAGCGCAATTATCGAAGGGGGAGTGCGCTATGCAGAGACTGCCATAATCGAAGCGGATTGCACGGGCAGATTTCTTGTTGTAGAGGCAGGAGCCCTGGTAAATGGGCAGTTTGCGCGCATAGATGTTGAGGACTAATACTGGAGAGCTACATAGGCATAAGGTCTGTGAAGCTGCAATGTTACGATATAGTTTGTATCAGGAGTAAATAATGTCTATTGAATATAATGATCAGGAGCTACCGGAAGATATACTCGATATCCTTGGGGAGGAGGAGTTCGAAAGCCCTAAGGCATTGAAACCTAAGCCAAAAGACACCGAGAATTTCCCTCAGCCTATTTACCGGCTAAAGACTTTACATTCGAACGAGACTTTTCATGCCTACTATGTATCGTTGGAAAATAATGAACATTTTATGACGCTGTGCGAACTTGAGGCTGCTCTAGCAGGTCCGCGTCAAGCAAATAATGGTACTTCGCCTTCTGAAGAGGCCTGGAATTGCAAGCATGGTTCAGCTAGTGCGGTAACGGAGGCTCTTAAAGCAGAGGCCATTCAAGAAGAGGCTCTTCAAGCAGAGGCCATTCAAGAAAAATCCATTCAAGAAATGTCCATTCAAGAAGAGGGTATTCAGGCAGAGGTTATTCAAGCAGATGCTATTCATGCGAAGAGCGAGCTCATTCCCAATAGAGCGCTTGTCATTGCGCCCACCAAGTATGGAAAGGATTTGGTGATGGTGCTTGGAGTGGTGCACGATCTCTCCATGGTGAATGCAGATGAGCTGGTTGCAATAGAAAGACCGGCCACGGTCGATGATTACAGGCGCTATCTAGAGAATCTCGAGCATGAAGAAGAAGCCTTCTCCAAATGCAGGGAATGCATAGAAGCCCACAATCTTCCGATGAAGCTTATCTCGGCGCATTGTCTTTTGGAGGATAGCAAGATATTGTTTTTCTTTACCGCCGAGAGTCGCGTGGATTTTCGCGACCTGGTCAAGGATTTGGTCGGAATTTTTCATGCGCGAATCGAGCTAAGACAAATTGGAGTCAGGGATGAGGCTCGCGTTACAGGGGGCGCGGGGGTCTGCGGGCGCATTCTCTGCTGCCATGGCCTTTCGGATAAGCTCAATCCCGTTTCGATAAAGATGGCAAAAGATCAGAATCTCTCTCTGAATTCGGTCAAGATTTCGGGTCCATGCGGAAGGCTCCTCTGCTGTCTCAGCTATGAGCACCAATTCTACAGAGATGCTCGTCGCGAGCTGCCAAACGAAGGCGTCCGCTTCACCTATGATGGAATTCTATTCAAGGTTATCGAAGTCAATGCGCTTCTGAACAAAATTCGGATCTCCGGAGAAGATGGTCGGATCCTCGATATGGATGCAGCCAGGCTAAAGTACCTGGATGGCCACTGGACGGTCATCGAAGAAGATAATTGAAGAATACTAGAAGAAGAGACGACTAAGCGGAGATAATATTCCTAATCCACAATTCTTATGTGCAGCTCTTTGAGCTGTCGCTCGTCGACTTCGTTGGGACATTGATCCATTGGGCTCATCGCAAAGGAGTTTTTAGGAAACGCAATTACTTCCTTGATTGAGGTTTCGCCAGCCATGACCATCACTAGCCTATCGAAGCCTGGTGCTATGCCGCCATGGGGTGGTGGGCCATATTTGAAGGCTTCAAGGAGAAACCCGAATTTGCGCTGGGCTTCTTCATCGCTAAGGCCAACTATGCGGAAGATCCGCTTCTGCAGCTCGGGGTCATGGATCCGGATGGATCCGGAAGCCACTTCGTATCCATTCAGAACTAAGTCATATAGATCGCCCTTGACCGAACCCGGGTCGGCTTCGAGAGTCTCATGGTACTGAGCTTGGGGCATTGTGAACATGTGATGGGCAGCTTGCCAGCGATTTTCTTCTTCGTTCCACTCGAATAGTGGAAAATCGACTATCCAAGCAAAAGCAAATACTTCGGGATCGCAGAGATCTAGGTCTTTGCCAAGCTGGCTTCGTACGGCTCCGAGAGCGCTGCAGGCGATATTCTTTTTCTCGTCTGCTACAAGGAGGATAAGGTCGCCTGCTTTGGCGCTAAGCCCCTGCACCACGCGTGCATGGTCAGCAAAAAACTTGGAGACGCCACCTTCAAGAGTGGCGCTCTCGCTCACTTTCATCCAGGCAAGGCCATGAGCCTTGTATACCTTAGTCTTCTCTTCGAGCTCCTCGATCTGGCGCCGAGAATAGTCAGCTTTGCCAGGAACAACCAGCGCCTTCACCGCACCGTCTTTTGCGAGTGCATTATGGAAGGCCTGGAAGCTGCAAAAGTCATCGACAAAAGGAGCAAAATCGACTAGCTCCATACCGAAACGCAGATCGGGTTTATCGGTTCCAAAGCGATCCATTGCGTCTTCGTAGGATAATCGAACGAACTGCTTCGGCAATTCTACGCCGAGCGTTTTTTTGAAGAGGTGTCCCATCATGCCTTCCACAAGGCTAAGCACATCATCTCTAGTTACAAAGCTCATCTCTATATCGATTTGGGTGAACTCGGGCTGACGGTCTCCGCGTGAATCCTCGTCGCGATAGCAACGAGCGAGCTGAAAATACTTATCGAAACCCGAGACCATAAGGAGCTGCTTATAGAGCTGGGGAGACTGAGGCAGGGCATAGAATTTGCCTGGATATAGCCGCGACGGCACAAGATAGTCCCGTGCGCCTTCCGGTGTGGAGCGGATGAATGTAGGCGTTTCTATTTCGTAGAAGCCCTTGCCAACAAGGTATTCGCGCACCGCGAAAGCTGCTTCGTGTCGCAGGCGAATCTTTCTCTGCATCGAGAACGAGCGAAGGTCGAGATATCTATAGGTAAGGCGCATATCTTCCTTGGCGTCGGTCTGTTCATCGATCATGAAAGGAAGTGAAGAGCAGCGCGAAAGAATCTGAATATTCTCTGCTTTTACCTCTATCTCGCCGGTGAGCATTGAAGGGTTTACCATGGTATCTGGCCGAGGCCGAACCATACCGCGTATCGAAACGCAGTATTCCATCTTTAATTCATTGGCTATATCCAAGAGCTCCTGGGCGGAGTCCACATCTACCACTACTTGCGTAACCCCATAGCGATCGCGAATGTTGATGAATGTAATGCCGCCATGATCGCGCTTGCGATGCACCCATCCATTGAGTACTACAGTTTTTCCTATGTGCGCGGCACGAAGCTCGCCACAAGTGACCGTTCGCTGTTCGAATTGCATATTGCGCCTATTCTATATCGGGGCATAAACATGGGCAAGATGGACTATACATGAGTGTGCGGTTAATTTATGCGGGAATGGCTGTCTCTTTTGTGATGGCAAATTCCCATGTATAATAATTCAAAGCCATTTTTGGGTTTTGCAGTTTTTATAAAATTCTGCAAAAGAGGAGGTATACGATGAAGAGATTTTATGTATTTGGATTGATTCTGCTCATTCTAGTTCCAGCTGGCTTTGCAGCGCCAAAATCAAAAGTCAAGATAGCGCTGATAGTCGAATCCACGGTGGATGACAAGGGCTGGTGCCAATCGATGCACGATGCTATCACTGCGGTGCAGAAGAAATATGGTTCATCTCTAGTTGAATACAACTACAGCGAGAAGATGAAGCCCGTAGACGCAGGTTCTGCCGCCCGCCAGTATGTGGCAAAAGGTTTCGATATCATCATAGGACATGGGGCTCAGTATAATAATGTCATCCTCGAAATGGCCGAGGAATTTCCAAAGACGACCTTTGCATTCGGGACATCAGGGGAAATTGGTCCCAAAAATGTCTTTACCTACATGCCCCAAAGCGAAGAAACAGGCTATGTAAACGGCGTTATAGCTGGCTTAGTGACCAAGACAAACATAATAGGCATCGTAGGGCCAGTCGATGGTGGAGATGCAGCGCGCTATAATAGGGGCTTCATCCTTGGCGTGAGGTCTGTAAACCCCAAGGCACAAGTACAGGTTGCCTATACGGGCAGCTTTGGCGATTTCGTCAAGGCGGCCGAGCTCGCCCATACGCAGATAAAAGCAGGGGCAGATGTGCTAACCGGTTCTGCGCAGCAGGCGCTAGGTGCTCTCAGAGCAGTTGCAGAGTACAAAGACAAGGCCGTTTGGTGGCTTGGTCAGGACACAATGCAGTTAACGATTCCGGAGAGTTACAAGGTAATTGCGGCAGGTGGCTATGCTTATGAGCCTGTTGTCGAACTGTTTATAGATAAACGCCAGGCGGGTATTTTAGGCGGAGAATGCATACCTCTCAGTTTTACCAATGGTGGCTTTGTCTATCAGTTCAACGACAAAGTAGGGCCAATTCTTAGCCCAGAAGTCAGAAAAGCCGCAGAGAAAGCAAAGGCCGACATAACTAGCGGGAAATTAATCATTCCCTGGAAGGATGTAAAATAAATCGAATAGCGGTTCCATATTGTCATGAGCAAGCCGCATAGAATACTCTCCAGGGGTTCTGAATGACCAATACAAAAGACAAGATATATTCTTTAGAAGCAAAGGGTATTACCAAGCGTTTCCCGGGAGTTCTTGCCTGCGATTCAATCGATCTCAGTATTGGAGAAAACGAGATACTCGCCATAGTAGGAGAGAACGGCGCAGGCAAGACAACTCTCATGAATATTCTAATGGGGCTATATCAGCCGGATGAGGGCGAGATTCGCATCAATGGAAGAACGGTCCGTTTTCGCACGCCCAATGATGCCTTTGCGGCAGGGATCGGCATGGTTCATCAGAATTTTATGCTGGTACCGAACATGACTGTAGCGGAAAATGTAGCTCTTGGATCCAGGGATTTCCATAAATTCCTAAGGCTCGACCTAGCTGGGGCGAAAAAACGCATAATAGAGGTATCCGAGCGCTTTGGCCTGCCTGTCCAGCCCGATACCTATGTTTGGCAGCTTTCGGTTGGTGAACAGCAGCGAGTAGAGCTTATCAAGACTCTTTGTTTTGGAGCTCGATTTCTCATTCTCGATGAACCGACAAGCGCGCTTACGCCTCAGGAAACCGAGGAGCTTATTGTTCTTCTCAAACGAATGGCTCAGGAGATGTCGATTATCTTTATTAGCCACAAGCTTGCCGAGGTTACCGCCCTTTCGGATAAGGTGGTAATTCTTCGCCATGGTAGAGTTGTCTTTTCGGGGACGACCTCGGAGCAGACCCCCTCGGGCCTTGCGGCGCTTATGACAGGACATGAGGTAGTTTTGCCCAAGAACGAGAGCAGCGAAGAATGTGGAGATGTATGTTTCGAGCTAGAGAATGTCTATGCCAAGTCCGATCGTGGATATATGGCACTCGATGGAGTTAGTTTTTCCATTCGACAGGGCGAAATCTTGGGGCTTGCTGGTGTGTCGGGCAATGGACAGAAGGAACTCGCCGAGGCGATAGCCGGGCTCAGAAAAATCGAATCGGGCCGTATCAATCTTTTTGGAAAAGACTTGACGAATATGCGGCCGCGCGAACGCATAGATCAAGGGCTTGGCTATATTCCAGAGGATAGGAACTCGGAGGGCATAGTTCCGTCATTTTCCGTAAAAGAGAACTTTATTCTCAAAGATTTTGCTTCGCCTGATTTTGCCAATGGTCCCTTTCTGAAACTAAAGAACGGAGAGCAAAAGGCCGTCGAACTAAAGGAAAAATTCGATATTCGCTGCCCGAGCGTGACCACGCCGGCAGGTGCCCTCTCTGGAGGCAATATTCAAAAGGTGATTCTCGCCAGAGAACTTGCCAGAAATCCAAAAGTCCTTATAGCGGTATATCCCACAAGAGGGCTAGATATGGGGGCCGAAGAGTACATTCACAAGAAGCTGCTCGAAATGCGGAGCCAGGGTACGGCAATTCTTCTCATCTCCGAAGAGCTCGAGGAAATAATGAACCTATCGGATAGAATTGCAGTCATTTATAAAGGAAAGATACTTCGAATTCTGACCTCCAGAGAAGCTTCTATGCGCAGCATTGGCTTGTTGATGGCGGGAATCACCGAACCGATGGCGATGGAGGCAGGACAGTGAAATCGACTATCAGAATTGTTTACATTGTGTTGATTTCTCTGGCTGCTGCAGTTGTAGCCATGGCGATTGCTGCGATCGTGCTCGGCATTCTCGGAGCTAGCGTAACACAGACCTTCAAGATAATTTTGACCGAGCCGCTAAAGGATATTGTAGGAATTACCGAAATCCTCGTGCGAGCCATACCTCTCACGCTGGTGAGCCTAGGCATCGCGATATCCTTCCGATCGGGAATTTTGAACATTGGGGCGGAAGGCCAGATTCAGATGGGAGTAATTGCCGGGGCAGCGGTGGCTATTGCATTGCCAAATATGCCTAAGTTTTTGCTTGTACCGCTCGCGCTGCTTGCAGGCACCATAGGTGGGGCTCTTTGGAGCTTTGTTCCAGGGTATCTGCGCGCCGTGCTTGGGGTAAACGAAATCTTATCTACGGTTATGATGAACTATATTGCGGTACAGTTCTATGGCTTTTTGCTTCGCGGCCCGATGATAGACCCTGCCGAGCTGCAGGTCGGTTCAGGCACGCCTCAGTCGGTAAGGCTTCCCAGGTCTGCATGGATCGATCGAATCATCCCGGGAACGCGTCTGCACTGGGGAATTGCAATCGCGCTCGTCTTAGCATTAGTTGTGTATATTCTTCTTTGGAGAACGACCTGGGGATTTAGAATGAGGGCAGCGGGAGCATCGCCAAAATCCGCACGGTATGCGGGGATAAATGTCGAACGCTGTCTTTTGATGGCCATGGTGTTGGCCGGGGCTTTTGCCGGACTTGCAGGAGCTGTGGAGGTAACCGGCGTCCACAGGCGGGCTATCGAAGGAATTTCTTCGAACTATGGCTTTTCCGGTGTCGTAGTTGCGCTCTTTGGAGGTTTGCATCCGGCTGGAATAATTCCTTCCGCGGTTTTCTTTGGACTATTGCTTGTTGGGGCCGATATGACTCAGAGGATGATTTCCATTCCTGCAAATATGGTACTCGTGCTTCAGGGTGCTGTAATACTAAGCATTATCTCGGCTAAGATGCTCATCAACGACCCTTATCTCTACGACAGATTTGCGCGGCGATTCACATCGGGCTTCTTTGGCTCTCGCCGTCTGAAAAAGCCAAAGGAAGGTAGGGCATGAGTTTTTTCATGTTTGTCAACAATGTCCTCTCGATAGGAATACCTTTTTCTGTGGCTCTTCTATTGGCTGCGCTGGGGGAGATGTTCAACCAGAGGGCGGGAGTGTTCAATCTAGGCTGCGAAGGGATAATGTCGATGGGAGCCTTCATAGGTTTTCTTCCGGCATATTATCTTCAAGAGACAGCGCTTGCGCCTTATGCAAACATGATAGGTATAATGGGAGCGGCAGGCATTGGTGTACTTCTTGGGATTTTATACGCACTGGTGACAGTCACATTCAAAGCACCTCAAGGTATTGCAGGTATCGGGCTTCAGATGCTGGGCTGGGGAATCGCAGGGACACTTTTCCGATTCTTCATCGGGGGAGTAACGGGTGTTCCGGGATTGCCAAATAGGCCGATACCTCTATTATCGAAGATTCCGTTTTTAGGGCCTATTATCTTTTCTATGAATGGGCTTGCATACTTTGCTTTCTTATTTGTGCCATTCAGCTATTACCTGCTCTTCAAGACACCCTGGGGGCTCAAGGTGCGCGCCGTAGGTACCTATCCGAGGGCTGCCGATACTATGGGTATTCCGGTCAGCAAGACGCGATACCAAGCGCTTGCGCTAGGGGGGCTATTGGCTGGATTAGCGGGGGCCTATCTTTCTTTGGGTCAAGCCAAGATGTTTGCGGACGATATCGTGGCCGGAAGAGGGTTCATTGCGGTTGCGCTTGTATACTTTGGTCAATGGAATCCTCTGGGTATTCTAGGAGGTGCATTGCTTTTTAGCATTGCTCAATCTCTGCAGTTGGCTATCCAGGTGTTGGGAATCAATTTCCCCTATGAGTTTGCCGTAATGCTGCCTTATGTGCTCGTAATAGTCGTGCTCGCCATAACTAGAGGTTCGGCCATAAAGGGTCCAACAGAGCTGGGCAAGGCCTATGATAGAGAGAAGAGAATATGACGGAGAAAAGCCTTCCTGACTTTAGGATTGAGACGCTTGGGAATTGCCCGGTGAATTCTCCTCTTGGGCTGGCAAGTGCTCCAGGAGAAGGGAGACCTGTTTTTGTGCCCGAAGATCGCTTTATCTACTACAACATCGAGCGAGATATAAGAAAAAAGACTGGTAGTTCCGCTTCGAAGGGGAAAAAGGAGCAGGGCTGCAACTCTTCTGTAGAAAAAGTCGACCAGCTCCTCGAAGTGGCGGGTCCTCGCCAGCAAATCTATTTTAGCCCATCGCATGTCCATGCTGGTATTGTAACCTGCGGAGGGCTCTGTCCCGGGCTCAACGATGTGATACGCTCTGTCGTGAGAAGTCTTTGGTATCTCTATGGAGTTCGCAGAATATCGGGCATCAGGTATGGTTATAAGGGCTTTTTGCCGGAATATGGATTCGGGGTAGTTCCCCTTGACCCAGATATTGTCGATGACATCCACAAAATTGGGGGTACGATGCTTGGCACTTCACGTGGAGGTGGCGAGCGGACCTCGGATATTGTGGATACCATAGAACAGCTCAATCTAAATATGCTCTTTGCGATCGGAGGAGACGGTACCCAAAAGGGAGCTCTGGCCATAGCCGAAGAGATGGAGCGCAGAGGTCTTAGAATCGCCGTTGTAGGAATTCCCAAGACAATTGACAACGACATCGAATTCGTAGAGAAGACCTTTGGTTTCGATACGGCTGTGGTAAAGGCTTCCGAGGCGGTTTCGGCAGCTCACATGGAGGCACATTCCCAGATAAACGGCATAGGTCTTGTCAAGCTTATGGGTAGAGACTCGGGGTTCATAGCCGTCCAGACCGTCCTCGCCGTTCATGAAGCCAATTTCGTTTTGATTCCGGAGGTACCATTTGATCTCGAAGGACCGAATGGTTTTCTTTCGGCGCTGGAAGACCGGCTCGAAAGGCGAGGGCATGCGGTGATAGTGGTTGCCGAAGGCGCTGGGCAGCATTTTTTCGATCAACCAGTTACCTATGATGCCTCGGGCAATAAAAAGCTTGGCGACATTGGCCTTTATTTGCGAGATCAGATTCAAGCCCATTTTTCAGAGAGAAACAGAGAGATAAATCTCAAGTATATAGATCCGAGCTACATGATCCGTTCGGCTATTGCAGAGCCCATAGATTCAATGTACTGCGAACGACTTGGCAACAATGCGGTGCATGCAGCTATGGCCGGCAAGACCAAAATGCTTATTGGGCTCGTCAATAATGAATTCGTCCATATTCCAATTCGAGCCGCGACATCGAGGCGAAAACTTGTAAACCCAGAGGGCAGTCTTTGGCGCGATGCCATCGAGGCTACGCAACAACCCTTTTCCATGCTGAAAAAAGATTAAAAATAGGATATCGATGTCTTGAATCTTTCTGGAAGTTTGATATAATAGGATATCGATATCCTATTAAGGAATCTATTCTGACATGGATAGAATTTTTGCTATTTCGGACACCGTGAATACCGCGGTGCATGCGCTTGCGCTTGCGGCCGCAAGCGGTGGAAGCATATCTGCTAGCAAGGCTGCAAAAGAACTCGATGTGTCACCAAGCTATTTTGCCAAAATA
>ERZ795031.1968-NODE-1968-length-20462-cov-6.609987_pt1 | contig 20462 bp, 16 predicted proteins | sample MGYA00375123_ERZ795031 | MGnify/ENA primary metagenome ERZ795031 (study PRJEB30166, sample SAMN05720159) | activated sludge metagenome | isolation source: anaerobic digester from wastewater treatment plant | place: USA | collected 2015-04-21 ...
CACCACGGACTCCACCACGCCGACAGGCGGGGCCGGGGGCGGCGCCCCCTCCCCCCCCGCGCCCAGCCGCACGCCGAACAGGCCCAGCATGCCGTCCAGGTCGAGCGGGTTGACGCCGTCCGCGCCGCCCGTGGGCACGACGATGGCCTCCAGCCCCGAAAGCACGCCCGCCATCTCCATGGCGACCTTCCGGTCGTAGCCGAGCACCTGCATGGCGTCGTTCTTGAGCTGCGTCGCCTCGGCCTCCGCCGTCTTCACGAGCAGCTTCGCCTCGGCGGCCCGCTTGCGGGTGTACAGGTCCTGCTCGGCGAGCTTCTCGGTCTTGTAGGCCTCGCCCTGCTGCAGGATGACCTTCACCTTCATCTCCCCCTCCTGGATGGTCTTCTTGGTGGTCGCCTCCTCGGTGGCCGCCTTGGCCTCCGCCTGGTTCTTGAACACCATCTGGTCCTGCAGCTTCTTCGCCTCGATGTTCTTCTGGATCTCGTCGCTGTACTTGAAGTACCGGATCAGCACCTTCTCCACCCGCATCCCCTTGCCCTGCATCTCCGCGTCCAGGGCCTCGCACGCCTTGTCCGCCTTCGCCGTCCGCAGCGGGCTGTTGTAGAAGTCCTCCGTGTTCAGCTCGCCCAGCGCCTGCTTCAGAATGGGCTCCGCCTTGGGGAGGATCCCGTTCGTCAGGTACATCTGCCCCGGCCCCAGCGTCGTCATCACCAGGTACGGGTCCGTGATCCGGTACAGGATCGTCGCGTCCACGTCCACGAAGAACCCGTCCGACGTCTGGATCTTCGCCGCGCGGCCGTAGGTGTGCGACGGGTTCGCCGCGGCGTCCCGCTCCACCAGCGTCATGTCCAGCACCTGAAGGTGGCGGGGGAAGTGGTGCATCTTCTCCATGCCGAAGGGCTTCACGAACCAGTAGCCCGGCCCGTAGGTCTTCTGCAGGATGCCGCGCGTGACGCCGATGTTCACCTGCTTGATGCCGAACTCGTAGGGCTTCACGTAGTCCACGATGGTGCCCACCGTCACCGCGAGAAACACGGCCCCCGCAATGACCGCGGCACCCCAGAGCTTCACCCGGCCCGGCAGCGCGGGCAGCCGCCCGCCAATCCCCCCCGGCAGCCGCGGCGGGCCCCCGCCCTCGGGACCCTCGTCAACCGGCATCCATCTGCCCATGCGGAATCCTCCTGTCCGCGCGGTGACCCCCGCGCCCGCACCAGTGTAGCACAGCGCGCGCCGCGCCGTTTGCCTTTTCCGCGACCGCGTGCTATTGTTGACGCGCGGGGCGGCGGGGTGCCGTTCCGCGCCTCAGGAGGAAGACGCCATGGCCGCCGTCAATGTGTCGTTTGAGCCGTTCAGTCTCGCATCGAGGGCGTGGGACATCTTCAAGGCGAATGTCGGCCCGCTGCTGGGCGGCTTCGTCGTGCTGGCCGCGCTCATTTCCGCCAGCGCCGCCGTCTATTTCGGGCCCCTCATCCTCGTGGGCCCGCTTTCCGTCGGCTATTTCAAGATGGTGCGCGACGCCGCGCAGGGGCGCCCCGCGCAGTTCGCCGACCTGTTCTACGGGTTCCAGAACGGCTTTCTGACCGCCCTGCTCGTCGGGCTCGTCTCCCAGCTCCTCATCACCCTGGGCATGGTCCTGTGCATCCTGCCGGGGCTGTTTCTGGTGATGGTCTACTGGCCCGTCTATCTGGTGCTGCTGGACGGCGAGACGGATTTCTGGAAGGCCATGGAGACGAGCCGGCGGCTGGTCATGGACAATTTCGTCCAGTGGATCTGGCTCCATGTGATCATGCAGTTGATCCTCCTCGCGGGCATGCTGCTCTGCTGTGTCGGCGCGTTTGTCGCCTTCCCCGTGGCCCTCATCATGACCAGCCTCGCCTACGACATGCAGCGCGGCGCGGAGCCCGTGGATGTGGCCGCCGAACCGGTGGAAACCTGGGAGGAGGCCCCGCAGGCCGACGACGCCGGCGCCCCCCCTGCGGAGTAAGACGGGTCCCCTGGAGCGTTCCAAGGGGTGGCATGCGGCGCTTGACGGCGTGTTTGATGCGCGCGAATCACATCATCGGCAGTCAGCGCGCGGGCCATTGCGTCATCCGGGCGGAGAGGGTGCGGTTCCACGGAGGGGGCGTCTCCACCTTCCAGTTCCCGCGCCACCGCAGGACGGGGGCGGCGTTCCCTGGAAAATGCCGCGTCTCGCTCTGACGCTGGGCTACCCCTGTCGGGGGGGCTGGGGCTTCATGACGCAGCGTCCCTCAAAGGCCACGCCCTCCTGGATGCTGATGCGGGGGGCGCAGAGGTCGCCCGTGACGCTTCCGCCCGCCTTGATCTCGATGCGGTCCTCGGCGGTCACGGTGCCGCGCACCTCGCCGCCGATGATGACCTGTCCCGCGGTCACGTCGCCGAGGATGCGCCCGCCGGGCAGCAGGACGACGCTGTCGTCGCTGGAGACGCCGCCCTCCACGGTGCCCTCGATGCGGATGGTGCCCTTCGCCCGGATCTCGCCGCCGACGGCGGTGCCGGGGCCGAGGACGGTGGCCACATGGTTCTCGTTGTAGGTCTTCGACTTGCGGGTGTCAAGCATGGGGGGTCACTTCGAGAGGTAGCGCGCGGGGTTGACGGGGGTTCCCTTCACATGCACCTCGTAGTGCAGGTGGGCGCCCGTGCTGCGGCCCGTGCTGCCGACGCGGCCGATGACCTCGCCGCGCTTGACGGTCTGGCCGGGCTTCACGTCCATCTTGGACAGGTGGGCGTACAGGGTGGCCATGCCGCCGCCGTGGTCAATCACCACCTTGTTGCCGTAGTCGCCGTCGTAGCCCGCCTCGACCACCTTTCCGGAGGCCGTGGCCACGATGGAGGTGCCGTGGCGCGCCGAGATGTCCATGGCGCTGTGGCGGCTCACGCGGCGGCTGAACGGGTCGATGCGGTAGCCGAAGGTGGACGTGATGCGCCCCGCGCCCCGGGCCAGCGGCCAGCCGGCGGGCATGCGGGACACCCGCTCGAGCTGCGCGTTCATGTCGGTGACGAGGTCGCCCAGGCTCCGCGTGCGCAGGCTGATTTCCTGGAGCAGGAGGTCGGCCGTCGGGCGGGAGACGCCGTAGATGAGGCAGGGGACCTGGGGGCCCCGCGGGGCCGCCGGCATCGCCGCGAAGCCCGCGCCGCCCGCCACGCCGCCCTTGCCGCCCCCCGGCGCGGGGAGCGCCGAGGCCGGCTGCGGCGCGCGCGGGGCGATGCCCGTGATGCTGCGGGCCTTCGCCTCCATCTCGTAGAGGTCGTTCAGCGCCGCCGTGATGGTGCCGATACTCGCCTCATACTCCGCCCGCAGGCGGGTTTCCACCTGGCGGATCTCGTCGCGGCTGGGGCCCGCGGACGGGGCCTCGGCGGGGGCGCTCGCCTTCTGCAGCTCCAGCGACCGGTTGGCCTGGCGCAGCAGTTCGGCCCGCTGTGACAGCTCCTGCTGGCGCTGGTAATAGAAGGCGGAGACAAAGCTCAGGGCGACGAGAAAGACCGCAGGCACCCAGAAATGGAGGTTGGAAACGGTCAGGGTGCGCGTCTGTCCCGGGGCGTGGGGGATGAGCATGACTGTCCACTTCTTGATCACCAAGATACGCCTCTGGTTTTCCCGTGCATTCGGAGCGCCGCCATGACAGCCCCATGGCCGGCGCGTTCTCTCGCCTTCGACCGCCGTTACTATACTTCGTCGGCCCCGCGTGGTTCCCTTCCAAGAACGGCTTGACTATAGCATGCCCCGCCCGCCATGTCAACCCTTTGGCGGGCGGGAGGGCGCATTCTGCGCAAATCAATAAAGCCGCCCGGATCCGGGCGGGGCGTCACGGCTGCCGGAGGTTGTAGCACCCGAGGGCGTCGCCGTGGCGGATGTAGAGGCGGCCGTTGGCGATGACGGGATGGGCCCAGTGCTCGCGGTCGCCGAAAGGCACGGTAAACCGGCCCGCGGGCTGAAAGCCCTCGCGGGAGGGCTTGAAGAGGACCATCTCGCCGCTCTTGGGGCCCTCGTAGGCGTAGATCATGCCGTCGGCCAGGAGCAGGTTGGCCTGGCGGACGGCCTTGTCGTCCCAGAGCATCTTGCCTGTCTCCCAGTCGAGGCAGACGAGGCGTCCGCCCGACCGGTGGTGCGAGGTGCCGAAAATCGCGCCGTCGGCCAGGACCACCCCGTGGTGCTGGCAGTCCAGCTCCGTGTCGGTCCAGCGGACGGTGAAAGACGACGCGTCGGGGGACAGCTCCAGCAGGCCGCCGCCGGACTTGTAGCCCGCGACGTAGTAGACGCAGCCGTTGTGGTAGAGCGGCGTGTTCGGGTGGACATCCCAGTCCGTGGGGTGGGGATGCTTCCAGAGCAGGGCGCCCGCGTCGGCATCCACGCAGATGACGAACTTGCTCGTCATGGTGAGGAGGATGCGTCGGCCGTTGTGGGTGACCAGCGCGGGGCCGCAGTAGGAGGTCATGTCCGTGAGCCCCGTGGTGACCCAGACCGTGTCGCCGGTCTTCTGGTCGAGGGCCGCCATCACGGCGTTCTCGCCGCCGGGGGTGCAGATCACGCGGTCGCCGTCCACCAGCAGGTTTTCCGACAGGTCCCACTCCGTCAGCGGGCCCTTGAACCGCTCCAGGATGTTCACCTTCCACGCGACGGCCCAGGACGGGATGTCCACGCAGGCCAGCTCGCCGAGGGAGGTGAGGACGAAGAGCCGGTCGCCGCTGAGGGTGGGGGTGCCGCGCCCGCCGGGGGCCATTTCCTTGGTCGTCTCGGTGCCGTAGGGCAGGCGGCGCAGCTCCTTGCCGTCCAGGTCCAGCTCAAAGACATGGCTCATCTGGCCCGCGAGGGTTCCCGTGAGATAGATGCGGTCGCCCCGCACAATGGCGGAGGAGTAGCCGACGCCGAAGCCGGTGGCGGTCCACAGCAGGGGCGGCCCGCCCTCGGGCCACGAGGCCATGAGGCCCGTCTCGCCGGGGAAGACGCCGTCGCGGTTGGGGCCGCGGAACGTGAGCACATCGCCCGCCGGGGCCAGGGCGCAGACACCCAGGACCAGGGCCGGGAAAAGCGCCCAGCCGGTGCGGAAAGTCTTCATGGGGTTGCCGTCTCCTTGTCGTTTGCGGGGGCGCCTTCCGGCGCGCCGGGGTTAACGGGCGTGGCGGGCAGGCCGTTGACACTCAGGGCGGCGCCGTCCCAGGCCGCCGCGATGGCCTGCCCCATGACGTTCGCCGCCACCTTCCCGTCCGTGTAGGCGTACTTCACCGTGATGCCGCTCGGGGCGTGGGGGGTGACGTCGCCCCCCTCCACCCGCAGGCGGTCCCGGTCCACAAAGGTGACCTTCAGGTCGCCGAGGGTCCACTGCGTCCCCACCAGTTTCCGGTGGACCGGATCCTCCGGCATCGCCGCCGGCGCGGGGGCGGCCGCCGGGGCGGGGGCTGCCGCCGCCGCGGGGGGCTTGGGCGCCGGCTTGGGCGCGGGGGCCGGGTCCGGGCCGCCGCATCCGGCCAGGACGGGGGCCGTCAGGGCCAGCAGGGCCGCCGTCCGCGCTGAAAACCATCGTGTCATGGGGGGGTGTTCTCCGGAAACCGGGGGGGCTCAGGCCTTCCCGCGGGCGGCCTTTTCCTCGGCCTTGATCCTGTTCCACGAGGCGACCGCCTCCTCCGAGGTGGCCGCCTTCGTCTTGTCAAACACATGGGCGTGGCGGCGCACCATCTTCTCATGGGCCGCCGCCAGGGCGTCCCTAAGCGTGAAGCGGCCCTCGGCCTCGGCCGCCGCCGCGCTCGAAAGCAGCACAAACAGGGCGTCGCCGAATTCCTCCGCCGCGTGCGCGTTGTCGGAGCCCCCCAACGCCTCCACATACTCCCCCGACTCCTCCCCGGCATACCGCGCAAAGCTCACCGCCGTCTGCTCGCGGTCCCAGGGGCAGCCCTCCGGCGACCGCAAAAACCGCGTTAGCGCCGCCAGCGCGGCGAACCATTCCGTCTCCGTTTCCGGCGTCTTGTCAATATGGGGAAGGGGGGGCATGGGGGGGACTCCCTGGTGCGGCTTCGGCTTCCCCCATGATACCCGAGCCGCGCCCGCCCGGGCAAAGCGGGGAGCGCCGGGTTCCCGCGTGACCGCCGGGGCGCAAGGGAGCGCGTGGTACAATTCATCCGGCTTTTGGGGCCTGCCGTACACGGGGGGGAAGGGCGGCAGGCACGGTCATGAAAGGGAGACTCATGGGTCACGCGGTCGGGCGGGTTATTTTTCTGGCGGTTGGGGCGGCGCTGCTGCTGGGCGGCGGGTGCAAGGACCGAACGGCCCCGGGCAATCCGACGGGATTCGCCGCGACGGCGGGGGAGGCGCGGGTGGACCTTGCGTGGACGAATCCGGCGGACGGCGACCTGCAGTCCGTGCGGGTGCGGCGGGCGACAACCGGCTATCCCGCGGGCCCCGAGGAGGGGGACCTGGTGTATGAGGGGCTGGACGGCGCGGCGGCGGACACCGGGCTGGCCAACGGCGCGCTGTATTACTATGCGGCGTTCGCCGTGGACCACACGGGCAACTGGTCGAGCGGGGTGCAGGCGTCGGCGACGCCCGCGGCGGTGCTCACGGGCGATTTCACCGCCCTGGGGGACGCGGTGCGGACGGCGGGCGTTTTCGACGCCGACCAGCAGCAGCGGCTGCTGCAGTTGCTGGACGACGCCAACGCGCTCGCCGACGGCGGCGACGCGTGCGGCGCGGGGGACAAACTGGCCGAATTCGGCGGCGTGGTGCAGGAACTGCGGTCGGGCGCGGCCGCGCCGGTCTGCGAGCAGCTTTTCAACGAGGGGCGCATGCTCCGCCGGGCCGTGGCCCTGGGCTCTCCGGCCAAGGACGACTGTCCGGGGTTCGCCCGGGTGGACCTTCCCGTTTCCCTGGAGACAGACCCCGCGGCGACGGACCCGGCGGGGGTTTCGCTCAAGGCGGCCTTCGGCGAGCCGCTGCTCGCCACGGCGAGGGTGGGGGAGTTTGCCTTCACCAAGTCGGCCCTGCCCGGGCTGCCGCCCCTGTCGGGCGCGCCGGGCCGCCCCCTGGTGCCGGGCGCGACGGCGCTCATCGCCGTGCCAGAGGGCGCCGAGGTGACGGTGGCCTGGGAGACGGAGCCCGCGGAAACCATCAAAATGAACCTGTGGCCCGGCCAGCCGGAGACCATGGACGCTCTGGACTTCTACGCGACGCCGCCCTTCACCCTGGACGCGGCGGCCTACGACTCCCCGGACCCCTACCCGGCGGAGGTGGTGTCCGTGCGGGACGCCGGACGGGTCAAGGGCCTGCGGGTGTTCCAGATGGAGGTGGCGGGGGGGCAGTACGCGCCCGCGTCGGAGACCCTCGAACTGTTCGCGGCCGTCAACGTGCGCCTGGAGTTCACGGGCGGTTCGGGGCAGTTTGGGATCCGCGACCTGGCGGACCTGCTGGAGGCCCAGGAGGACCCCGTGCTGGGCGGCCTCGCCAACTGGGGCGTGGTGGAGGGCGGCCTGCAGCACCTTCCCATCGTGGCGGGCATCCAGGGCGAGGAGCTGATGATTCTGGCGCCCCCGGAGCTTCGGGAGGCGGCGGACCGGCTGGCGGAGCACAAGAACGGCATCGGCGTGGTCACGCGCGTGTTTGCCGCGGGCGACGGCGCGGGGCCCGGCCCCGACACCCCGGCGGAGATTGACGAGCTCATCGAGGCGGAGTACGGGTCGGCCGCGCCGCGGCCCGGCTATGTCCTGCTGTTCGGCGACGCGGAGTACCTCCCCCCGGCGTACTACGCGCCGTGGCAGGACACGGAGAGCATCGGCAGCCCCACCATCGGCACGGACTGGATCTACGCGGTGGTGGGCCAGGACCCCGCCTCGGCGCTCCTGCCGGACCTGGCGGTGGGGCGCCTGCCGCTGGACACCCCGGAGGAGGCCGGCCGGATGGTGGACCGGATCATCGCCTATGAGACGGCGCCGCCGGACAGCGCGGACTACTACTCCCGCGCGTCCATCGCGTCGCAGTTCCAGTGCTGCAACAAGGAGACCACGACGGCGGGGGTGGACCAGCGCACCTTCATCTGGGTGAGCGAGCGCATCCGCAACGTCATGAACGGCCGCGGCAAGACCGTGGACCGCTTCTACACCAAGACGGTGGACGCGGAGTACACGCTGTCCGCCGCGCCGAAGTACTACTTCAACGGCGACAGCCTGCCGGACGACCTGCGGAGCGGCTTCTCCTGGAACGCCGGGACCATGGACGTCGTCAACGCGTTCAACGCGGGCCGGTTCATGGTCATCCACCGCGACCACGGCTCCCCGGGGGCGTGGGAGCACCCGTGGTTCCGCTGGTCCAACGTCTACGGCGACGACCCCGGCGACTCGGACCCCAAGACCGCCAACGCGCCGCTGTTCCCCGTGGTGTTCAGCGTCAACTGCGCCAGCAGCATGTTCGACGACGAGACGTCGGGCGGCCATTTCGGGATTCCGGCGGACTTCGACCTGCTCATGGAGCGCCTGCTCCGGGACGACGACGGCGGCGCCATCGCCGTCTTCGGCGACGTGCGCAACAGCCCCAGCAACGCCAACAGCGTCCTGCTGCTGGGCTTTCTCGACGCGGTCTGGCCCGAACTCGTCCCGAGTTTTGTCAACCTCAAGCCCAGCCCGCGCATGGGCGACATGCTGCGCCACGGCAAGGCCTACCTGGCCAGCATGCAGGGCAAGATGGACTATGTCGGGGCGAACGAGGTGCGCGACGAGGCGCTGATGTGGCACCTCTTCGGCGACCCCACGCTGCCCCTTTGGACCGAGAACCCGCACACCCGCGCCCTGCCCCAGCCGACCGCCATGGCCTGGACGGGGCTCGACACGGTGCGCGTCGTGCTGCCGGCGAACGGCGTCACCGTCACGGTGACCCAGGAGAACGCCTTCGGGAACCTGGGCGCCCACGGCCGGGGCGTCACCGCCAACGGCGTCGTGGACATCACGCTGAACGGCCTGCCCGACCGGGGCCGCAACGCCAGCGTCCACTTCCGCAGGAACAACTCCGTCCCCCTGACGTTCCCCCTCACGGAGATCGTGCCGCCCGGCCCGGTCACCGGGTTCACCGCCGTGCCGCACAAGGACATCATCATGCTGGGCTGGACGAATCCCGGGGGCGACTTCAGCTACGTCCGGATCATGCGCCGCAACGACCGGTTCCCCGCCTCCCCGACGGACGGGACCATGGTGGTGAACGGGAACGGCACCTCGCACTACGACGGCGTCTTCCCCGCCTCCACCCCCTGCTACTACACGGCCTTCACCTTCGACGGCAACGGCAACCACGACGCGGGCACGCAGGCCTTCGCGTCCACCTGGTCCGACATCACCGCGCCGCCCAACGCGACCGGGCTCACGGCGGTGCCGGGCGACGGCGCGGTGCTCGTGTCCTGGACCAATCCGGAGTCGTCCGACTTCGCCGGGGTGGTCGTTGTGCGCAAGGAGGGGTCCGCGCCCTTCTCCAACAGCGACGGCGCCGCGGCCTACCAGGGGACGGGAACCTCGTTCCTCGACACGGGCCTGGTGAACGGCACGACCTACTACTACCGCGCCTTCACCTACGACCTGATGCCCAACTACGCCAGCGGCACCGGGGCCGTGTCCGCCACCCCCGCCGTGACCGGCGACACCACGGCCCCCGGGGACGTCACGGGGTTTGACGCGGCGCTCGCCGGGGCGGCCGCCCCCTACGTGCAGCTCTCGTGGACCAACCCCACGGACGCGGACTTCGCGGGGGTGGTGATCCGCCGCAGCACTTCGGGGTATCCCGCCGCGCCGACGGACGGGGACGCGGTCTACAACGGGGCGGACAGCCCCCGGAACGACCCCAACCCGCTGACGCCGGGAAACACCTATTACTACACCTGCTTCGCGTACGACACGTCGCAGAACCATTCCGCGGGCGTGACGGCGGACGTGCCCTACCCTGCGGTCAAGTGACGGCGGGCCGGCCGGGCGGGGGTCACTCCCCGTCGGGGGCGCAGACGATGCGGAAGCCGATGCGGGGGCCGCGCTGGTCCGCCGGGAGGGCGGCGCGGGCGGTGGGCCGCGTCAGGAGGGCGGTCTGGTTGGCGGCGCCGCCGCGGAGGGCGCGCGCGGACTCGCCGCCGTTCTTGCCGGGGGAGACGCGCTCGTCGGCGCACCACTCCCAGGCGTTTCCGAGCATGTCCAGAAGCCCCCAGGCGTTGGGGGTCTTCTGCCCGACATCCTGAATGAGCGCGTCGGGGGTGTTTCCGCGGAACCAGGCGTGGGCGGCGAGGGCGTTGGGGTCGGCGCCCTCGAAGGGGAAGAGCCCGGCGGTTCCGGCGCGGCAGGCGTATTCCCACTCGTTTTCCGTGGGCAGGCGGAAGACGCCCTCGGCGCCCTTTCCGAGGGTCTTGGCGAATTTTGCGGCGTCATGCCAGGTGACGCCCGTGGCGGGCGCTTCCTGCCCGCCGCCGGCCCCGGTGTCCAGCCACGGTTCGGAGTCCATGACCCGCCGCCACTGGGTCCGGGTGATCTCCGTCCGCGACATCCAGAAGCCCTTCTCAAACACCGCCTCGGCCCGGGGGGCCTCGTCGTTGTGCCACTCCTCGCGCCCGCCGAGGGCGTCCTTCACCGTTGCGCCGCCGCCCTCAAGGCCGGGGGTGAACTTTCCGGCGGGCACCCAGACAAACTCGATGTCCTGCATGACCCTGACCGTTCCGGGCTCGGGCGCGGCGGCGGGTTCCGCGTCCTGCGCGGCGCCCGCCAGGGCGGCGAGCAGGAGGGCGCATGCCGGCAAGAGGCGCGTCATGGCTGGATCCCCCCCGCGGGCGTGACACGCCATCCGCCCCAGACGATCTCCGCCCCGCGCACGAGGCCCAGGCCGGCGTGCGCGGTGAGCAGGAGGGATCCGGGCGCGCCCAGGGTGACGCGCTTGGTGTAGCGCTTGACGAGCCCGGGCGCGGGCGGGATCTGGATGAAGTCGTCGTCCAGCTCCACGGCCCCCGACGGGTCGTCCAGCCACAGGCCCATCGACACCGTCGCGGCGGTCGGCCCGGTGGCGGTCACCTCGATTTCATACTCCCCCGGCGAGAGGTTCGGCACCTGCGCGCGGGCGCGCATGGCGAGGTCCTCATAGGTGTCCGACGCCTCCCACACCTGGCGCACGCCCGCCTGCACGCGCTCCAGCCGCGAAAACGCGGGGTCCGGCGCGGAGAGGCCCTGCGGGGCGGGCGCGCCGGCCCACCACGACTGGAAGTCGCCGCCCTTGAGCAGGTTGGGGACGGCCGGCTCCGCCGGCGCGGGCGGGGCCAGGGGCTGCACGGAGAGGGTCACCATCGAGCCCGGCGCGGGCAAATCCGGCGTCAGCGGCTCCGGCGCCCCGCCGCACCCGGCGAGGAGGGCCGCCGCCAGCACCGGCATCACCGCGGGAAAGGGAAAATGGGAAGAAGAACGGCGCATCATGCTCCTGTTAACGCCCTCGGGCGCGTTTCGGCAGACAGCGTACCGGAGGGTTCGCCCCCCGTGCAACCCCGGCGGGCGTCTTGCATGCGGGGCCGCCGGGGTGAATAATGGCGGCGGGCCCCGGCGAAGGCCGGTCTTGGGAACCCCCGCGAAAGGGAAACAGGCATGAAGGCATGGATGGTTGCGTGGTGTGCGGCGCTGGTGTGCGGCGCGGCGGCGGCGGGCGGGCTCCGGCCGGAGAAAATGGGGGACTGGACCATCGTCGTGGCGGAGGACGCCTCCCCGGCGGAGCGGTACGCGGCGGAGGAGTTCCAGACACTCTTCCGGGGGCTGACCGGACTGGACCTCCCGGTGGCGGCGCGTCCGCGGGGCGGGTCGAAGACCGTGTCCATCGGTCCCGGCGCGGCGGCCCGGGCGGAGCGGCTGTCCTTCGACGCGGCGGGCATGGGCGAGGAGTCGCTGCGCGTCCGCATCGGGCGGAACAGCATCGTCATCGCCGGGGGGCGGCCGCGCGGCACGCTCTACGGCGTGTACGAGTTCTTCGAGCGGTACTGCGGGGTGCGTTTTCTGACGGCGGACGACACGCATTTCCCGGACCGCGCCGCCCTGCCCCGGCTCCAGGACGCGGACTTTTCATACACCCCGCCCTTCTCGTTCCGCTGGAGCTACTACAAGGAGAATTCCGACCGGCCGGACTTCGCGGCGCGGATGCGGGTGAACACGGTGGTGAAGGACGAGCGGATGGGCGGGTCCACGCGCCAGACGCTCATCGGGCACAGCTACTGCCGGTGGATCACGACGGAGAAGCACGGACAGACCCACCCCGAATATTTCGCGCTGGTGGACGGCGCCCGCACGAACACGCGCCCGACGCCCGCCACCGAGCCGTGCGTGACGAACCCGGAGGTCATTGACATCATCACGCAGGGGGTGCTCGACGACCTGAGGGCGAACCCGGGCGCGGAGAACATCGCGGTCAGCCAGAACGACAACGACGCCTACTGCCGGTGCCCGCGCTGCGAGGAGATCAACCAGCGCGAGGGCACGCCGATGGGGGCCAACCTGGCCCTGGTCAACACCGTGGCAGAACGGGTGGAGAGGGAGCACCCCGGCGTGAAGATCGGCACGCTCGCCTACTGGTACACGCGGCAGGCGCCCAAGACGATCGCGCCGCGGAAGAACGTGCAGATCCAGCTGTGCAGCATCGAGTGCTGCGAGCTGCACCCGATTGACGACCCGGACTGCCCGAAGAACCGCGCCTTCTGCGACGACATGCGCGCCTGGAAGGCCGTCTGCGACAACGTGTGGGTCTGGAACTACAACACGAACTTCTCGTTCTACGACCTGCCCTTCCCGAACCTCTTCGTGATCGGCCCCAACCTGCGCTTCTTCCGCGACAACCACGCCCGGGGCGTCTTCATGCAGGCCAACGGCAACGGGAACGCGGGCGAGTTCTGCGACCTGCGCAACTATGTGCTGTCGCGCTCCCTGTGGGACCCGTCGCTGGACAGCGGGGAACTGGTCCGGGAATTCTGCGAGTTGCACTACCGCGAGGCCGCCCCGGCCGTCCTGGAGTACATCCGGTTCATCCACGGCAACGCGGAGGAGAAGGGGTGCCACCCGAACTGCGGCGCCGCGCCCAACGAGCTGGGCATCACGCCGGACGTGGCCCGGAAGGCCTACGACCTTTTCGCGGAGGCGCTGGCGGCGGCGAAGGACGACACGGTGCGCGCGCGCGTCGAGAAGGCGTCCATCCCCGCGCACCGCGCCCTGATTCTCGTCAACGGCTTCCCGTGGAAGGTGGAGAACGGCGTGTGCAAACGCGACCTGCCGGCCGAGTACGCCGGGCTCGTGCCCCGGTACGTCGCGCTGTGCAAGAAGCACAACATGTCCATGGTGTCCGAGCAGATGCCCGCCGCGGACTACTTCACCCGCCTGGAGCGGATGGAAGCCATGCCCGCCGTGCGGCTGGAGAACGGCACGTGGCGGCTGACGGTGCTGCCCGGCCAGAACGCGAAGCTGGTCGAGCTGCTCCACAAGCCGACGGGGCGCTGCGTGCTGCCCGCCCTCACGCGGGACAACGTGCTCCAGGGCGCCCTCGACGAGACGGGGGTGCTGGGCTTCCTGTCGACGGCGGACTCGGCGTTCCAGGCGGAGGCGGGGGACAGCACGGTGCGCCTGACGCGCGCGCTGGACGACGGCTCCACGGTGGTCCGCACGGTGACGCTCGACGGCGACGCCGTGCGCTTCGAGTCCCGCGTGACCAACGGCGGCCCCGCGCCGAAGCGGTTCCAGTTCCGCGTGCGCCCCGAGTTCGACGCGTACACGGACGACCCCGGCTCCGGGGACCTCGGCGTTTACATCCGGGGCGCCGGCTGGGAGCGGATCAACCGCGAATGGAAGGACAACAAGGGTCCGGACAAGGAGAAGATGCTCGCCGCGCGCGGCGGCGGGTTCGCCTATTTCAACCGGGCCGCCGGTGCGGGCGTCCGCCTGGACTACGACCCGGCCTGCGTCAAGAACCCGCAGTTCTGGTGGCGGCCGCAGTACCGGCAGGCCAACCTGGAACTGTATTCCCAGGAGCAGGAGCTGAAGCCCGGCGAGTCGCTGTCCATGGACTACCGGCTCCGGTTTCTCGACGGGCCGCCCGCCGACTGACGGAGCCCCCACTGAAAGGAGAGACCCATGCCCGCACGTATCCCGGCCGCCCTCCTCGCGGCGGCGTTTCTGGCCGCCCTGCCCCTGGGGGCCGCCGAGCCGGCCCCGAAACTGGAGCGCATCGAGTGGAGCGACATCTGGATCACCGACGCGGACCGGGAAGCTGGCGCGCGCGTGCTGCTGGTGGGCGACTCCATCGTGCGGGGGTACTATGACGGGGTGGAGAAGGCGCTGGCGGGGAAGGCCGCCTGCGCGCGCTACACGACCTCCAAGTTCCTCGGCAATCCGGACTACGCCGGGGAGCTGGGCCTGATCCTGGACCGCCACCGCTACGACGTCATCCACATCAACAACGGCCTGCACGGCTGGGACTGCACGGAGGAGGAGTACCGGAAGGGCCTGGCGGCGCTGGTGGTCCTGCTTCGGGAGAAGGCCCCCGGCGCGAAGGTGGTGTGGGGCATGACCACCCCCGTGCGCGTCGCGGGCGACCTCGCGAAACTGGACGCGGACAAGAACGCCCGCGCCGTCGCGCGCAACCAAATTGCCGCGGAGATCATGAAGACCAACGGCATCCCCGTCACGGACCTCTACGCCGCGCTGGCCGACCGGCCCGACCTTTTCGCCGACGACGGCGTCCACCATAACGCCAAGGGCCGGCAACTCCTCGCGGGGATGGTCGCCGACGCCGTCGGGAAGTGCCTGCCGAAGGAATAGGCGGGCGGATTTTAACGCAAAGGCGCAAAGGCCCAAAGACGCAAAGAAAAAGTGTTGTGGAGTGGAGGATCGCGTATGGCCAACGGTGTTGAGTTTGCGGGGTTTCTGATCCTGGCCTTTCTTGGGGTGCTTCCCCTGGTGCCGGTGGTCTTCTTCGCGCAGCGGGCGTTGAAAAAGGACCGCTCCGCGCGGCGGCCCCTGGCGGCCTTTTCGGTTCTTGCGCTGGCAGTGTATGCGGTGGTGTGCGCGGATGGGTTTCTTCTGGAGCCCAACTGGCCCCGGGTGGTCCACGTCGAGGTGACGGGCGCAGTTTCCGAACCCCTGACGATTCTTCAGCTTTCCGATCTGCATCTGGAGAAGGACACACCGCCGCGCGAGGCGTGGCTGGCGGAGCGGTTGAAAGAGCTGCGTCCCGACCTGATCCTGCTCACGGGGGACATTCACCAGATGGAGAATCTGGACGCGGGCATCCTGCGGGCGAAGCTCGGCGGGATCACCGCGCCCCTGGGGGTGTTCGCCTGCTCGGGGTATGACCATGTGCGCACGATTCAAGAGGCCGCGCCGGGCATCCAGTGGCTGGAGAACGAGGCGGTCGTGCTGCGGCGCGGCGGGGACATCGTCGGGTTGGCCGGGCTGAACGCCTTCGGGCGCCGCGCTTCCGCGTATGAGAGGCTCGGGGAGGCGGATTTCCGCATCGCGATGCACCACACCCCCGGCCTCGCGGACGAAGCGGCGGCGGCGGGGATGCACCTGTATCTCTGCGGACACACCCACGGGGGGCAGGTGCGCATTCCCCTGTGGGGCGCGGTGATCACCAACTCGCCGACGGGCAAGCGTTTCGAGCGCGGTCTGGGGCATGCGGGCGCGATGCCCGTTTACACCTCGTCGGGGCTGGGGCTGGAGCCGCCGCCCGCGCCGCAGGTGCGGTTTCTGTGCCGCCCCGAGATCACGGTGATCACGGTGGTTCCGCCGGCGAAGCCGTCCCCCTGACGCGCCTCAGATGCCCGCGTTTTGGCGGAGCCTTGCGAGGGCCTGGATGGAGGCCTCCGGGATGACGCCGTGTTTGTCGGGGGGCACGGAGAGGAGCAGGTTCACGCCGCGTTCGCGGCAGGCCTTGTACTGGGCGGCCAGCTCCTCGTCAGGGCGCGGGGTGTCGCCCTCGACCCAGAACCACTCCTTGCCTACGGGGTCACAGACCTCGCCGGGGAGGTAGTAGGTCTTCCCCTCGATCTCGCGGAGTTTCTGGAAGCCGGCCTCGGCGGGCAGGCGGCGCTCGATGGCAACGAGGTCGGACGGCCAGGCGTAGTTGACGTCGTAGGTCTCCTGGGTGGAGATGCCGCTGTTCATCATGACCACCGTGGCGGGCTGGAGGGACGCGATGTGGTTGTAGAGAAAGGTGCGGTAGCCGCGGCCGAGCACGCCGGGGATGTCAATCCACACCTCGGCGAAGGCCCCGTAGCGGGTGAGCAGTTCGGTGATCTGGGCCGTCTGGAAATCCTGGTAGAGCGAGGTGGTGTAGTGCGGCCCTTCGCCGTCGGAGGGCGTGCGGCTGTTGAAGCGGTGACGGTTGTCCCACGAGCAGTAGTAGACGCCGGGCAGCACGCCGCGGGCGCGGCAGGCCTCCACGAACTTCGCCACGACATCCGTCGTGTCGCCGCTGTTCTTCACGGAGTAGTCCGTGTGGTCCGACGGCCACAGGCAGTGGCCGGCCACGTGCTTCGCCGTGAGGACGGCGTATCTCATGCCGGCATCGCGGGCGATGGAGACCCACTGGTCCACGTCCAGCGCGTCCGGGGCGTAGACCGACGCCGGGTCCGCGCCGGAGGGCAGCTCGTTCTGCACGAAGGTGCTCATGCCGAAACAAAGGAACATGCCGTAGCCCAGCTTCTCCCAGGCCTGAAGCTGGGTGAGGGAGAGGCGCTGGCTGCCTGTGTTTTCCGGCGTTTTGGCGGCGCCCGGCGCCCGCACCGGGGCCGGCTGCGGGGGGGCGCCGGTCTCCTGAGCGGCGGCGAGCGCGGCAACGCCCGTCCCGGCGAGAAGGGCGCGTCGTGTGAGCGGTTTTCCTACCATTGTTCCTCCTTGTTGTTCCGGGGGATGGTGTCGGACGGCGTGCGGGGCTACATGCGCAGCAGGACCTTCATGACGCCCGGGTCGCGGGCGCGGGCCAGCGCGGTGACGCCCTCGGCCAAATCATACGCCTCGGTGATCATCGGGCGCACCTCGACCTCGCCCGCGGCGAGGGCGGCCAGGGCGGGGCGGAACGGGCCGCACCGCGACCCGACGATCCGGATCTCGTTCACCACCGCCAGCACCGAGGCCAGGGGGATGGTCTCGGCGACGGTGGACTTGAGGACAAGGGTTCCCTCCGGGCGCACGAGTTCCAGGGCGCGGGCCAGCCCCTCCGGCCTGCCCGTCGCCTCCACCACGAGGTCCGCCCCGGGGGCCACGGGCTCGTCCTCCAGGCACACCGCGACGCCCCGCGCGGCAAGCAGGTCCAGTTTCCACCGGTGCCTGCCCGCGCAGACGAGGTTCCGGGTGCGCGTTGCCAGCACCTGGGCGCAAAGCTGCCCCAGCTTGCCGTCGCCCAGCACCACGACCCGGTCCGCCGGGCCGACGGGCACCTGCTCCAGAATGCGGAAGGCGGCGGCCAGGGGCTCGGTGAACACCGCCACATCGTCGCGGATGTTCCCCGGCACGGGGTGGAGGTTCTCCTCGGGCAGGGTAAGGTATTCGGCGAAGGCGCCGGGCCGCCCGGCGATGCCGAGGACGGTGCGGGCGGCGCAGTGGTGGAACATCTCCATGCGGCACCATTCGCAGCGGTGGCAGACGCAGTTGATCTCGCCCACGACCCGTTTGCCCTCCAGGGCGCGGGTGGGGGTTTTCTCCACCAGCCCGACAAACTCGTGGCCGAGCACGCCGTGGAAGTCCATGTAGCCCCGGCAGATTTCGAGGTCCGTGTTGCAGACCCCCGCGGACAGCACGCGCACCAGCGCCTCGCCCGGCCCCGGCTCGGGCGCGGGCAGCTCCTCCACGCGCGGCGTTCCGTCAAAAACCAGCGCCTTCATGCCGTTCTCCCTGGGCGGCCCGTCCGTCGGCCTGCAACCCGCCCCCATCATCCCGCCGCCGCCCGGGGATTGTCAAGGGAGGCGCGGCGGCGAAAAAAGCCGCCCCGGCTCGCGGGGGCCGGGGCGGCAAAAAAACGGAGGTCTTCAGGCGCTCAGGGGGCCAGCCGGATGTAGTCGTTGAGCCGGTCGGAGACGAAGCCCGCCCGGTCGAGGTACTGCACGCGCACGGTGTAGTAGCCCGGGGCGCCGCCGCCCAGGGTCCAGGCCCGGGTCGCCGCCACGGGCTCCCAGGGGCTCCAGGTGGACCCGTTGTTGCTGAACCTCATCCGGCTCACGCCGGACCCGGCGCCGTCGTCCCAGGTGAGGCCCAGCGTGACATTCTGGCTCGCGGTCACGGACTGGTTGTTGTTGATGACGATGCCGCCCGTCGGCGGCGCGGCGTCCAGCAGGATGTAGTCGGCGTACCGCGCCGAGACGTTGCCCGCCTTGTCGCGGAACTGGGCGCGCACGGTCTTGTACCCGTCGCCCGCCGGAACGGTCCAGGCCTTGGTGGCCGCGGGCTTCTGCCACGCGGACCAGGTGGCCCCGTCGTTGCTGAACCGCATGCCCGACACGCCCGACCCGTCGCCGTCGTCGTAGGTGAGCGACAGCAGCACGTCCGGGTCGGCGGTGTATGACTGGCCGCTGTTGATCACGACGGACCCCGTCGGGGGCGTGGTCTCCATCACGACAAACTGGTCCAGCCACCCTGCGTCGGCGCCTGAGGAGATCATCTCGTCCTTGTTGTAGGCCCAAGCCAGGACGTTCTCCCCTGCGGGCAGGTCCACGGTCACCTGGGCCCAGTCAATCTCCCCGGAGATTTCCTCGTTGACGCCGTAGTTGACGTAGAAGGTCAGGTAGTCCCAGTCTTCCTCGCTGGACACCTTCCACCAGAAGCTGACCGTGCAGGGGCCGGTCACCGTCGTCTGCACCACCGAAGCCTCATTGTCCCCCACGTCGCCGCTCTGGAGGGCGTTCCAGCCGTCCTTGCTGACCGCGGTCTGGAAGAACCAGGACGCGTCGCCCGCGCCCGTCCACTGCCGGTTGCACGCGCCCACGCCGTCGCACAGGTGGAAGTAGGCGCCCGTTCCGGTGGTGAGCTGGTTGCTGTTGACAATCACCGTCTGGCTGTTCGGCGTGTCCCACCCGGCCACGGGCAGGAAGGAGACGGTGTGCGGGCCAGCCGGCACATCAGTCAGGGTTGCGCCGGAATCCTGCCAGGCGCCGCCGTCGAGCGCCCATTTGGCCCCCGCCGCCACGGCTTCCGGCGGCGAAAGGGTGACCTGGAGGGAGCCCGGGTCCAGCCCCGCCAGATGGATGATGGTCACGGACTGCATCACCAGGCCCATGCCGCTTCCCGGCATGTATTCGCCGCCCCAGGCCATGCTGTGGACCGAGTTGTCCCAGGTGTCGTGGAGGTAGACGGTGCCGGGGGTCGTGCTGTCGTCATAGCCCACACCGACCATCGTGTGCCCCACGACGTGGATCATCACGGGGAACCCGTTGTCTATCTCGGTCTTGTAGTCGGCGAAGGAGAATCCGCCCGCGACCACGGCGTCCACCTTCTGGGTGTAATTCTCCAGCACCGTGTAGCCCCGCGACTCGGCGAAGAGACGCAGGCCGTGGCAGGCCTCGGTCTGCGGCAACCCGGCCGATGCCGGGGGGATGCAGTCGTACAGTTTGGCGTTGGTGCTGGCGGAGTAAACCGCCGTGCCGCCGTCCGTGTTGAAGTCCTTCACCCCGTCACCGCCCATGAAGTCCCACTTCCACTGGTTGGTGCCGAGGAAGTCCGCCGTGCAGTCGCCCCAGGTGTGTTCCGTGCCGCCGCTCTCCCACGGGTCGGGGCCTTCGGAGTCATAGGAAATCCAGTAGTCGTTCACATGGCCGGGGGTGGTCCGTCCGTCAAAGCCGTTTTGCGTGGCGATGATGGAGCAGGCGCCTGCGAGGGGGGAGGAGGGGTCGTCGCCCTGCCCAAGCTCCGTCAGGGGGCACACGCCGCCGTTCGTGGGCCCGGTGTACATGTTGGAGTACCCGTTGCGGTCGTAGTAGCCGAAGATCATGCCCGCCGAGGTTGCGGTGCATCCGTAGGTCCATGTGGACGTGGGCACCGCCAGGAGGTTCGTCGTCTTGTTGTTGAGCCTGCTGACATCCACGGCCGGCCGTTCAACGCCCGCCGGGGGTCTGGGCGGACTGTCAATGATCGTCATTTCGATCATCGCCCGTTTTTCCGGCGGCAAGTTGTCCATTACCGTCGAGGGGGCGGGCGCCTGGCCCATGGCCGACAGGCAGGCCAGCGCGACCGTCAGCCCCGAAAACACCCATTTCACCCGTGCCGCTTTTGGAAACATCCCCGACATTCCTTCTTGGCGCCGAAGCACCCGGTTCAAACCCAGCCCAGGGGGCACTGTCCGCCCCTCTTTTTGGAAGTATCCCGCCGTCCGCCCGGGCATGTCAAGAAAACGCCCCACCCGTTCCCGTCCCGAGCCGGACCGCCCGCCGTGTCCTAGCAGCCCGTGGCGAAAGGCCGTCTTGCGGCAGTGTATGTTATTGACATAGAGC
>ERZ795031.1975-NODE-1975-length-20423-cov-12.854281_pt1 | contig 20423 bp, 21 predicted proteins | sample MGYA00375123_ERZ795031 | MGnify/ENA primary metagenome ERZ795031 (study PRJEB30166, sample SAMN05720159) | activated sludge metagenome | isolation source: anaerobic digester from wastewater treatment plant | place: USA | collected 2015-04-21 ...
GCCGGCGGGCGAAAGCACCCAATCGAGGAAGCGCTGCACATGCGGGGGCGGTGCGGTGGGCGTGTACATGAACATCGGGCGCGCGATCGGGTAGCTCTTGTCGAGGGTGGTCGCAATGCTGGGCAGGATCGCCCGCGCCCCTTTGCGGGGCGAGACGGGGATCATCTTGACGTTGGGGGTCTTGTAGCCAAGGCCGCTGTACCCGATGGCGCCGGGTGTTCGCGATACCAGTTCCACCACATCCTTCGAGCCGTTCATGTCGAGCGAGCCGAGCTTGAAATCGGTCTTCTTGCCGCAAACGATGTCGCGGAAGTAGTGGTAGGTGCCGGAGTTGTTCTGGCGGCTCACGCGGATGATCCGGTCGGTGCGGGCGTTGGGGATGTTGGTCACGCCCAACTGAGACCACCGGTCCAGGGCGGAGCCTTCGGCGTAGATGTCGTGCAACTCCTCCATGCTGATTTCCGTGATGGGGTTGTCCCTGTGAACGAAGATGGAAAGCGCATCGAAGCCCACCAGAAACTCGCGCGGCTTGACACCGGTCCTCTCGACGATCCTGGCCTCTTCACTCGGCTCGATGTGGCGGCTCGAGTTGGCGATGTCCGCCGTGCCGTTCATCAGGGCGGCGATGCCCAGGCCCGAGCCGCCGCCGGAGACCTCGACCGAGACATCCGGCGCAATAACCTGGTAGGCTTCCGCCCAGGCCTGCGCGAGGTTCACCATCGTGTCGGAACCGATGTTCTGAATGACCGCGGGCTTGACCGATACCCCGGGCCCCGACTTCGAGCAACCGGCGGTGAGCAACGCGGCCGTGCAAGTTAACAACGCCCACAGCGCGGCGGAGTTACGGGGCGTCGGCGACGGGCGGTTCATCGAGGGCTCAGGCGGGGTTCTCGCCCACGATGGCTTGGATCAGGGCGCGCATCTGCTGGTCGAGGGCCTGATAGGCGGATTCGCACGCGGCCCGCACGGCTTCGGGCGGTCCGCCGACTGCTGCCGGATCGGGCACAGGCCAGTCGAGGAGGATGATCTTGTGAGTCTGTTGGGGGAACCATTCCTTGGCCTGCGGATCCAGGAGCGCCACAACATGGTAACGATCGAGGTCTCGGACTTCGTTGAGCGCCTTGCCGTGTTTGCGCCCGAGGTCCAGCCCCTTCTCACGCATGAACTCGAGCACCGCCGGGGCGCACGGCTGCGGATCCAAGCCCGCGCTGCCGAAGGAGAAGCGGGGCTGTCCCATCGCCTCGGCCATCGCCTCGGCCATGAGGCTGGCGCCGGCGTTGTGCCGGTCCAGAAACAGGATGCGAAAGGTCTTGGAATCCGGGTGCCGGGCGAACTCGCCTGTGCAGAGGTAAAGCGTCTCGACACAGATGTTGCGGGCCTGATCCGAAACCCGTTCCAGGCGGCGCGTGATGGTGAGGCACGGATCCAGCGCCTCGAATGGCAGCCGATTGTCCTTGAACATCTGGATGAGGTCCTTGCGCAGGCGGCTCTTGAGTTGATCGGCGGTGTTCTCGATCGGGATGGTGGCGCGGGCCAGGGCGGCATCTTGCCCGATGAAAGCCTGGACCGAGTCATGCACCATGGGCACCACCAGGTCGGTCAGCTCCTGAAAACGATCCAGAGGCAGTTGGGCGTCCTGAACAGCGAGCTTGCTGGCCTGGCGCGCGATGCTCTCGGCGTAATCGCCCACCCGCTCGAGACTGGTGTTGATCTTGACGGCCGAGTAGGCGAAGCGGAGGGGCGTGGCGACCGGTTGCTGGCGCACGAGGAACTCGATGCACAAACGGGCCGTGGCCTCCTCGATGGTGTCAATGGCCTGATCCCGAATGATCACCGCGTAGGCAAGCTGGCGATCGCGTGTTCGCAATGCCTGGATGGCATCCCGCACCGCGCGGCCCGCCAAGTCAGCCATGCGCGCAAGGCTGTCGCTGATCCGCTGCCGATCGCGTAGAACGGCGGCCTCGTGGCGCGAAGTGGCCCGACCGCCCTCAGTTCCCATCAGGTTGCCCGCCTCTGGCGAGCTCGAATTGTCTGACATAATGACACAGCCGCCGGAATCAACCGCGAGCGAGACCGGTCCGCGATTCCAAGTGCTTGCTCTTTCGATGTGGCGGCAGTCTGCCCAGCTCGAGGAGGGCCTTCAAGGTCAAACGACGGAGGTCAAACGGCGGAAGGACCGTCCCTCGGGCGCTCGGGCGCATGGGCGATGAACTTGGCGACGCGCGAAAGAGCTGCCGCCAATTCAAGGCTCAGCGCGCACTCGCCAGCCATCTCCGCAAACGGTCCGGCCCAATTCTGGGGGGGAGTTCCGAGCGACGACGGAACGGGATGAGTGTGGCGACATCGTGACTGACAAGCACCCGATCTTCCGCCGCGGCCCAAGCCAGAACAGCAGGATCATCGAGGCTGCTGGGGACGGCGTCCTGCTCCCGAACCACATCCAGCGCTGGGTTGCGCCGGAGGAGTCCCCGCACGACGTCGTTATTGAAATTCTCGTCGAAAGCGAGGGCGATCATTCAGCGAGATGTTGCCCGAGGACCACGCCGCGCTGGAGTTCTTCCTTGGGCCAACAGGTTCGTTGCCGTCACTGTTGACGTGTCGCGCTCGGTGCCGGGAAAGGGCATTCCCGCTCGATGTGCGAGGACGCGCAGGATGGCATCCAGGACCGCATCCAACTGCTGGGCCAGGTCCTCCGCCAAGAAGCGTAGAACGAAGAATCCGTGCTCTTGCAGGAACGCATCCTTCTGCCGATCCCGGCGGTAGGCTTGGGCATCCGAGAGGTGTTGCACTCTATCCAACTCGACCACCAATCCGGCGTCAGCGCACAGGAAGTCGACCTCCATCTGGCCCAGGCTGTCGAAGGGAATGGGCAATTTCACATTCAGACGGAATCGCCCTGCGGTTTCCGCAAGCCTGCATTTCTCACCACTTTTTGCCACCGCGAAACCAGAGTCCTCAAGAGAAGTCAGCAGGCACGCTAGGAAAGCAAAACCGCGCCCGAGTGGAGGGATTCAACCGGGCAACAGGGTGTCTGCGCACGCGCGAGGTTTCGGAAGCGCTCCAAATCTCGTTTTCCCCTGTGCGGGCGCGGTTTTGCCACAGCCCGGATTTCGTGTCATCCTCCCGGTGGTGAGAAATCCAGGCTAGGGTTCCGAGCCGGTGGTAGAGGAAGGCTTCCGAAGCGCTCCGCGCCCGATCAATGCCTTCAGCCTCGGGCAAGGGCGTGCGGGCCGCGTGGACGAACAGGTTGGCCAACGGCGTATCGACACCGTCGCGAATCAGCCTGCGCACACTGGCGGCGTAGTCGCGTTTCCATTCCGCATCCACGGGTAACGGCACGTCCGCCGGCCAGCCGGGCAAGGCGCTGGCGGGCAAGAGGATCGCGTAGCCCACTGCTTCATAACCTTGACAACGGCGATCGAACATCCGCGAAAGCATCGGCACGTCCAGGTCAGCATAATCGTATACCCTGACCTCGCGCTTGCCTTCGTGGAGCCGGTGCAGTCGGCCAACATACTGCGCAATGGTCCCGCGCCAGGAAACCGGCAGGGCCAGAAACAGCTCGATCTTCTCGGCGGCGGATGAACGCTGTGTCAATGCGTCACGGGTCACGGTCGGAGTGTCCATCGTCCCGGCGGCCAGAGAGTCTTCCCGATCGGCGGTCGATGTCATGCGCTGATGATGCCGCAGCTCCGCCGGCGAGTCGATCCGATCGCTTCGGTTGTTTCGGGGGTTCGTGCGCGGGGCACGAAGGCGGCTCAGTCCTCCATTCTGTCACTTTCACGTAATCGCTCATGGGTTCTTTCCTCCTTTACGACGAATCCCGCTCGTTTCGCAGCGGCCAACAACGCCACCGTGCCCATGCGACGCAGGTTGAGCCGGGCCGCCAGTCTGCGCGCCCGTAAGTCGTCCAAGAGTAGCACCGACGCCAGTTCCCGCTGCGCCAGTGCGATGGCTTACGCCTCTCCGAGCCCCGCCAGAATCCGCAGCGGCGCCACGATGGCCGGGTCCGGGGCCAACGTCTCAATCCAAGACTGGTCCGCGACGTCCTTCGCCCCAGGCGCTTCTTGCTTCGCCTCGGTGATCTCCAACCGAACCGCTGGCGGCACCACTATTCGCCGGGCCAACTTCGGCAAGAGTGGGAGCATCCCAATCCGCGCCAAGCCGATCAGCGGGCTGCTATCTGCGATGATGATCTCCTCGGGCGGCACGCATCTCCTCCTGAATTTCAACGTCATCGAGGTCGATGACCGGAATACGCAGCCGGCCCAACTCATCCATAAAACGCACCTTGCCCATTCCAGCCAGCTCGGCGGCTTTGCCCAGGGAGAACTGGCCCAGTTCGAAGAGCTTCATCGCAAGCACCACGCGCAGTTCGTCCTCCACCGCTTTGCGCGGCTTGCCGCTCGCCACGAGCAGGTCATCGGGATACTGAATCGTCAGTTCTGCTATACCCGCAGTTTAGTCCTGCACCCCCTCCCTTGGTAAGCCATGCAAAGCACGGGCCGTTGGACGCAAGACTCCAGTAATGGGCAAATACGGCACTGCCCGAAAATGAGGGGATTCATCGTCGTTCGCGCGAATTCTGGAATCCATGATCGGTTGGTTGATCCCACCCCAAACGCCGTCGGTCATCGACCGCAGCAATGTTTGAACTTTTTACCGCTGCCGCACGGGCAAGGCTCATTGCGCCCGACTTTCGTCGGTGGCCGCCGGGCCTGTGCCGGAGTTCGGGCGTCGTGCGCTCGCTTGGCGTTCCGGTGCAGTTGGCGCAGAACTCGTTGGCGCCGCCTTAGCCGAACTCTGAGTTCGGGATTCGCAGCTTGCAGCGCGGCGAACAGGTCCAGGGCAGACGGCCAACCGGGTGGCGCTGCCTTTCTCACATTGATCGCGCCCGTTGCGTAGTTGTAGCTGACGGACGCTACATCCTTCTCCTTGACGACCACACGTGGCTGTCGGGCGATACTGCCGGGCACTTTTGCGATGTCCAAGCACACCTCTTGGCAACTGCAATCCGGCCCGCTGCAATAGCGTTCGAAAACGACCCATGAGCTGCCGGCCGTCTCGAAACAAATGGTGCGCGCGTTTGGAAAGACCTCCTGGTATTGCATCATCATACTTGAGTCGGCCAACACCTCCCCAGGAAAAGCCGCCTCCAAATCCTCCGCATCCTCAGGCTCGGAATGATCCGCCTTGTCCGATCGATACAGTTGTGCCGCCAGCGCCCAGTCCTCCGCCGTGAAACGCGAAGCCAGTTCCCTGGCAAGCCTCCGGTCGATGTCCTCCGCCGGCAGCGTGCAACGAACTCGCTGAGCTTCGATGTCCAACTGCAAGTGGCGGGTCTGTCCAAACGCACCCGAGTCAGACAAGGACCGAAGCCAGAACTCCAGGACTTGGCAGTCGCACGCAGGATTGTCGCAACAACCCAACGCGACCACGTACCGCTCAAGCGCCCCGGAACTCGAGATCATCTCAAACAGTTCCCGCCCGAGCACCCGATCCTGTTTCAGGAAGGAAAACCCGCCGCTGCCCATGCCGGCCGAAGCCGGGATTTCCGCAGCGTTCGCCGGAAGATCGGGCGTCGGCATTATCGGTCTTGAGTCCTTGTCCTTCGGCACTGGGGTAGGAAATGCCCCGGAACCTTCTAAGGCCCGCTGCAATACCTCCAGCGGTCGAATCGGCTCCGCGGAGCGATACTGTGCCATGGCAAGGATCTCGCGGAGCCGCATCGAATGGACCATATGTTCCGGGCCATCTTCATAAAACGCTGTCAGCCGATGCCGTTCCAGCGGCTCCAGGGTTCGCTCGGCTGCCGATCGCACCAGGTCCGCCGCCCTGGACGAATCTGAGAGCAAGGATTCCAAGTCCGAAAACACGAGTTTGGATTCGTCTCGAAAAAAATCCTCCGGTTTGGGAAGCGGCAGGCTCGGATTGTGCACCGTCAGCAGATTGTATTCGTCAACATACTCGCCTTGGGCACAACAGCGCGGCACCTGTCGGTCGAAGAACACCAGAAAATTCCTCAGGCGCAATGTCGATCGGACATAGACATGCAGCCCGTCCGATCCGACCCAATAACACGCAGCCAGAACCACCGGTTGCCGTTCGGGTGGGACCTCCTCGTATGCTGGCGGAAAGCCCATCTCTTTTGCTTCATACTCATAGTTCCAGGTCCAGCGCCCCGATGGCTCCAGAGTCATGCAACGAAGTCCGCGAAACGTCGTCAGCACCCGCGCGCGGTCCGCAACCCGATAGATGATGCGCGCAGGCAGGAACAACTCGTTCGTCGTGGTCATTACAAGCGGTCGCTTCGGCTCATTCATATCATCGGTTTCACTGCTGCCATCTTCGGAGATTGCCTCCGTCGAATCAATACGCCAGACTGGCGCGCAGTCAGAGAATGAACCGCGCCGAATTCATGTAAATACCCAGCGCCGCTGCCGACCAGATGCCGCGAGGCAATGGCCTGCCGATTCCGGCCTCGTCCCCTCCCCAGCGCCCGCTCTCCAAGGATTTCCGACGGCATCTGGGTAACCATGGCTAAGGCGCAACGACCCCAGATCACCACACTGACGGCCGCGCAACTGGAAGCGTTGCTCGCCCAGATGCGTCCCCTGGTGCCCACGGCCACCTACCAACTGATCGCGGCTCTGCTGCAGACCCTGCAGTGGATCATGGCCGCCTTCGAGCAGAAGACCATTTCCATCGCCCGCCTCAAGCGCATGCTCTTCGGCCATTCAACCGAGACGACCGCCAAGGTGTTTGCGCCCCAGCCTGCAACCAACCCGACTTCCCAGAAGGCCTCCGGCCAACCCAAAGCCAAGCGCAAAGGTCATGGTCGCAATGGGGCCCAAGATTACCCGGCAGCCAAGCGGGTCAAGGTAGCCCATCCCACACTCAAGGTCGGTCAACTCTGCCCCAAATGTCTGCGCGCCAAGCTTTACCTGCTCAAGACTCCGGCCCGCCTGGTTCGCATCGTGGCGCAACCGCTCTTCCAGGCCACCGTTCACGAGCTGGAGCGGCTGCGCTGCGCCCTCTGCGGCGTCGTCTTCACGGCGCCCGCCCCACCGCAAGCGGGCACCACCAAATACGATCCCAGCGTCGGCACCATGCTGGCGCTCATGCGCTATGGCGCCGGATGCTTGTGGAGCGGCATCGACCCTGTCACGAGTCAATCCACGCGCCTGTTTCACCCGCGACACGACCGTTGGGAGGACCACTTCCGTTGGCAAGGATCTGTGTTGGTTGGCCGCACCGTGATTGGTCGCGTCACGATCTGCGTGCTGGACGCCAACGATCCCCTGTTGGTCGCCGTTCGAGCTGCGCTGACGGAGGAAGGGCTCGACTTCGATCCCGACTGACCGATTCGCGCCCTGGATGCAATAGGCGGCGGAGACCGCATGCCCGAAGCTCATGCGCTGGCGCCTTGCGGCGGCGGGTCTTTCCCGGATTCAGGTACCGAAGAGTGGTGGCTGTTGCTGGACCCGCGCTCGATGTGCCAGGGTCCGCAGAATCGTATCCAGGACCGCACCCAGTTCCTTGGCCAGGTCCTCAGCCAGAAAGCGCAGGACAAAGAAGCCCTGCTCCTGCAAGAGAGCATCCTTCTGCCGATCCCGCCGGTAGGCTTGGGCATCCGAGAGGTGCTGCGCTCCATCCAGTTCGATCACCAGCCCGGCATCGGCACACTGGAAGTCCACCTCCATGCTGCCCAGGCTGTCAAAGGGAATGGGCAGTTTCACGTTCAGGCGGAATCGTCCTGCGGTCTCCGCGAGGGTCTCGAGTCGGCGATAAAGAAACGCTTCCGAAGCGCTCCGCGCCCGATCAATGCCTTCAGCCTCGGGCAAGGGCGTGCGGGCCGCGTGGACGAACAGGTTGGCCAACGGCGTATCGACACCGTCGCGAATCAGCCTGCGCACACTGGCGGCGTAGTCGCGTTTCCATTCCGCATCCACGGGTAACGGCACGTCCGCCGGCCAGCCGGGCAAGGCGCTGGCGGGCAAGAGGATCGCGTAGCCCACTGCTTCATAACCTTGACAACGGCGATCGAACATCCGCGAAAGCATCGGCACGTCCAGGTCAGCATAATCGTATACCCTGACCTCGCGCTTGCCTTCGTGGAGCCGGTGCAGTCGGCCAACATACTGCGCAATGGTCCCACGCCAGGAAACCGGCAGAGCCAGAAACAGCGTGTCCAGTCGCGGGTCGTCAAAGCCCTCACCGATATACTTGCCGGTCGCCAGAAGAACCCGCCCGCCCGGGTCCGCGGGTTCCGCCAGGCGGCTCAGGGCGTCACGCAAGACCTTCCTCCCCATGCCGCCTCGGAGTGTGATCAGTTGCGGGGCATGCGGACGGAGTTGGTCCGCCAGTGTTTTGAGGTGCTCGGTTCGCTCCGTCAGCACAAGCGGCGAGCGGCCACTGCGCAGGGCCTCCAGGACATCCTCGCAGATCATCCGATTGCGGCTGTCGCACAGGGCAAGCGCTTCCTGCAGTTTCTGGAATTCGATCCTGGAATCCTCATCGGGAGCGAACGGTGACCGGAATCCCGTGGGCCGGACGATGACTTGATGGGTGAATGGCCGGGCCGCGGCCTGCTGTCGGGCGTCGACGCGATATCGGACCGGCCCGCATTGCATGAAAATGATCGGGTGATGCCCATCCTTGCGCACGACGGTGGCCGAGAGGCCCGTGACAAACCGGGCCTTGGTCCGACGCGCGACCTGTTCGAAGCTGTGAGCGGAAAGATGGTGGCATTCGTCCACGACCAGATGGCCATAGTCCGCCACCCGATCGTCCACCACGCCTTTCCGCACCAGGCTTTGCATCAGGGCCACGTCCAGTGCGGCATTGAGTTTCTTGCGACCGCCGCCCAGACGCCCGATATCCTTGGTTGACAGCCCAAGAAAAGTCGCAAGGCGATCCACCCACTGCTCGAGCAGTTGTTGGCGATGGACCAGCACCAGCGTGTTCACGCCGCGCTGGGCGATCAGCCAGGCGGCGATCACTGTCTTCCCGAACGCGGTGGTGGCCGACAAGACGCCGGTGTCATGCGCGAGCAGAGCCTGCGCTGCCGCCTGCTGTTCAGCGCGCAACTCGCCCTGAAAACGGACCGCCAGCGGATGACCGTAGAAGCGCTCGTCGCGCACCACCGATCGGATACCCAGTTCCTTGAGCATCCCGTTGACCTCTTCAAGGCAACCCCGAGGAAGACCGATGTGGTGCGCGCAATCCTCCGCGCAGCCGATCACCCGCGGCTTGTCATAGGTCGGCAGGCGCATCGCCTGGGCCCGGTAGAACTCGGGGTTCTGGAACGCGGCCAGGCGGACCAGGCGATTCCGCAATGGGGGTGGCAGGTCCTGCTTCGCAAGGTAGATCTGATCGGCCAACACGATCTCCAACTGAACCGGGGAGGGGTCTTGGATGCGGAGTTCGTTCCTCCGTCGCGAGGGGGGAGCCGTCCAGGGAGCATCGTCCTCGCCTTCCGTGGCGACCATCCGTACCCCCACGATCCTTCCCCGACTCTCAGCCGACTGCACCAGCGTATCCAGTTGGATTCGCGACACGCGCCGGATCGAGGCCAGGAATGCCCACTGGTCTGGATGAGGCTGGAAGGCGTCGTCAACGAACACACTGTTGCCCTGATCGCGTGCCCGCCGTTGCAGGGGCAGGGCAATGAGGTTGCCCAATCCGCCTTTCGGCAACGTATCCTGATTCGGAAAGAGCCGGTCATAGGACCGTAATCCCAGCTCGGGCCGCCGCTCCATTGTCTCCGTCAGGACCAGCGATCCCAGTTTGCGCGCCAGGTTCGCCGGCATCCCCTCGACGAAGAAGAACCAGACATGCCCGCCATGGCCCGATCGAGAACGTTCCAGTGACGCGGGGACGTCGAGCTTGCGACAGGTTTCCAGAAACGCGGATGCGTCATCACGCCAGTGATCCCCGTCAAAGTCCACCGCCAGGAAATGACAGGTCTCATCTCGGAGCATGGGGTAGATACCCATCACGAAATCGCGCCCGGCACCATCGCGGCCTGAAAGGTGACAGCGAACGACCTCGTCAGTCACCGGCAGAAAGCCCTGGTGCGGACATTCGGAACATTTGACGCGCGGCTTCTCGCACACGCCCCGTATCCACTCGTTGCCGCAAGCGGGCTGGTAGCCTGACCGTCCCGTCTTCCAGCTTTCGAATCGTCGTGGATACACATCGTCGCGCCCGCGAAATAAGGAGCGGAACAGAGTGATCTTCTCGGCGGCTGATGAATGCTGTGTCAACGCGTCACGGGTCACGACCGGAGTGTCCATCGTCCCTGCAGCAAGAGAGCCTTCCGGATCAGCGGTCGAGGTCATGCGCCGACGATACGGCGAAGGCGTCGGCGAGTCGATCCGATCGCTTCGGTTGTTTCGGGGGTTCGTGCGCGGGGCACGAACGCGGCTCAGTCCTTCATTCTGACACTTTCACGTATTCACTCATGGGTTCTTTACTTCCGATTTTGGCGGGAGCGTCAGTGGGCCAGATGCAAGGCCCGAGGGAGGGAGTGTATCCCATGAGATACTCGACTGACCGAGGAACAACGCAGATGGTCCGGTGCCGCCCCGCCCCGAAGGGCTGGGGGGCTTTGGCTCGCTGGTCCCGCGGACGCGGGATTGCTCTTCGCTCACACACCGCTGCGGGTATGCTCCCTCGTCGCGCCTCGCCAGCGAGCCAAATCCCCTCCAGCAAATTTTGTTTCATTCAGGGGCACGGCGGTTGGATCAATGCGGAATGCCGATGTCGTGTACGTGCGCCAGGTAGGCCGCGATGTCACTTGCGCCTTCGACGTACCAACGACCTCTTGCCTCTTGGAGTGCGAGCTTCGAGGGCAGTCCCTTGGGAGCCTCTTTCAGCACCAGCACGGGGCAGTTCTGGTTTTCCTCGCCCAATAGGTCAATCAACTCCGGGCGTGGGCGCGGGAAATTGAGCCAGCGGACTTCCAAGCGCTGTTTGAGGGCCGGGTAGAACTCCAACAGCCCGACCATCTGAGCGCACTCCGGACAGAAATATGGGCCTTTGCCCTGGTCGATGAAACCGGCCTTCAAGAGATACAATCGGTCTTGGGTCATGGTAATTCTGTCCGAGTGCGATGCCAGGAGCGAGTCTTGGACGTGGGATCAGTGTCGCGCCGACTGCGTCACGGCGCTTTCGGTGAACTGTTCCGCTATTGCTTCGGGTTGATCGGTGAGCGACCAGCCGGTCTTGATACCCAACACGAACCAGCCCAACACCAAGACGCCGACGCCGAAGATGGTGTCGCCAATCGCGCGCAACCAACGGAATGTCTCCATGATGCCCTGTTGCATGAAATCCGCCGAGCGCGCCCACCACATGCCTTCGTTGACGCTGGCCACGGTTTGCATCAGGCCGCGCGGCAGGTCGGACAGCAGCATCATGAGCGCAAGGCCGATGTTGATGGACCAGAACGCAATCGCGAGCGGTCGCGTGCGCCACGTGCGGCGAACGGAGAGTCCTTTCAGGCAAAACAGCATCAGGCCGATGCCCAACATGCCGTAAACGCCGAACAGCGCCGTGTGACCGTGAACAGCGGTCGTATTGAGTCCCTGCATGTAGTAAAGCGCAATCGGCGGGTTGATGAGAAACCCGAACAATCCTGCGCCGACCAGGTTCCAGAAGGCCACCGCCACGAAGCAGTAGATCGGCCAGCGATAGGCCGAAACCCATCTCCGCGCGCGAGAGAGGGTAAGGTTTTCATAGGCTTCAAAACCGATGAGGACGAGCGGCACAACCTCCAGCGCGCTGAACACCGCCCCCAGCGCCATCACCGCCATCGGCGTGCCACTGAAGTACAGATGGTGAAACGTGCCGATGATGCCGCCGGAGAGGAAGATTGTCGTGGAGAACAGCACCGCCGCCGTAGCGGTCACGGTGCGCAACAGTCCCATGCGAGTGAATAAGAAGGCGATGACCACCGTGGCGAACACCTCGAAGAAGCCTTCCACCCACAGATGCACCACCCACCAGCGCCAGTACTCGGCTAGCGCGTAATGAGTCTGGCGTCCCCACATGAGGCCGGCGCCGTAGAAGAGCGCGATGGCTGTCGAGGCCATGAGGAACAGCGCCAGCAGATGCCGGTGTTCGCCCGGCTTCTTGAAGGCCGGCCACATGGCGCGTCCCATGAGAATGAGCCAAACCCACAGCCCCACGAATAGAAAGAGCTGCCAGAACCGTCCTAGATCCACGTACTCGTAGCCTTGATGGCCAAACCAGAAGTTCATTTCGTAGCCCATGCGCTGACGTGTGCCGTACCACGTTCCGAACATTGAACCGACGACGATGATCAGCAGGCAGACGAAGAGAAAGTTCACCCCGGCTCGCTGATACTTCGGTTCGTGGCCAGAGACGGCGGGAGCGATGAACAGTCCGGTCGCGAGCCAAGCGGTGGCAATCCAGAACACGGCCAATTGCGTGTGCCACGTGCGCGTGACCGAATATGGCAGCCATTCAGCCAGCGGAATGCCGTAGAAGCCGTTGCCTTCCACGCCATAGTGCGCTGTCACCACACCCATAATGATTTGCGCCATGATCAACGCGACCACCACCCAGAAATACTTCAGCGTCGCGCGCATGGAAGGGGTCGGTTGCAGCCCCAGCAACGGGTCCTTCTCCGGCAGATCGTGGGGCTGTTCCTCTCTGCCTTTCAGCGCGGCGTTGTACCACGCCAGTGCGCCGATGCCAGCCAGCAGCAACACGAAACTCACCACCGACCACAGAACGCTCGAACCGGTCGGAGTGTTGGCGACAAGCGGTTCGGGCGGCCAGTTTTGGGTGTAACTGACGGTTTCTCCGGGGCGGTTAGCGGCGCAGGCCCACGCGGCCCAGAAGAAGAAGCCGGTGAGCTGATGTCGCCGCTCGGCATCCCGCAGCACGTTGCCGGGAATCGCATACGCCTCGCGCAACTCTGCCTGCTCCCGCGCGCCGCTGAACAGCTGGACGTAATGCTTAGCCACGGCCTGAATCGCGGCCGCGCGATCGGCAGACACAGTCAACTCGCCGGTGTCGGGTTTGTAGGTGTTGGCGCGCATCTCCCCTTGCAGCTTGGCCCGCAATGCGGCCTGGTCTGTCGCCGAAATGTCCTTGTAGGGCTTGCCGAATTGCGCGCTCGCCCAATGATTCAGCAGCCACACCGATTCGCGATGCAGCCAGTCTGCCGACCAATCGGGCGCTACATACGCTCCATGACCCCAGACAGAACCCATCTGCTGCCCACCGGCGGATTGCCAGACGTTCTGGCCGTCACGGATGTCTTGTCCGGTGTAGAGGACCGTGCCGTCCGGCGTGGTCACCTTCGCAGGGATGGGCGGCTTCTTGTGGTAGAGGTCGTTGCCGAAATAAAGCAGCACCGCAAAGGACGCGGCGATGACGACGAACAAACTGATCCAGAGTCTTCGGTAGTTCATAAAATGAGTGGGTCTTGGCTTCAGATGGCGAGCGCGGCGCGCAGCTTGGTCGGGTGCTTCAACAGGTCGGCCAGCGAGTGGTTGTCCAGCACGGCGAAGAACGCCGCGGCTGCCTCGCCCAGCACGTCTTTGAGGCGGCACGCCGGGAAGAGCCGGCACTGCCGATCGCGTTTGTCGGCGCATTCGATCACGTAGTCGCTCTCTTCCCCAAACCGGACGATGTCCCCTACGCGGATGGTCTCGGCGGGCCGGCCCAGCGTGAAGCCGCCGCCAATACCACGGTGGGTCTTTAGATAACCGCTGCAGCCGAGGTCATGCACGATTTTGACCAGGTGATGGCGCGAGATGCCAAAAATTTCTGCGACTTCGCGCACGGTTGTCAACTCAGGAGCACGCAACGCGGCAAGCATCAGCACGCGCAGCGAGAAATCGGAGTATGCGCTCAGTTGCATTGGGTGCAGAATGCCAACCGCAACGGCAGGGCGCAAGCAAAAGATGTATTTGCCATACGGCTTTAGATTGATTACAGTATCGTCCATGCATTCGGCAACGACCAATCCACTCGATCGGGTCTGCCGCGTCGCACACGGTTGTGTCCGGTGCAGACGCGCCATTGGTGCGGGGCGCCCGGTTGCCGTTGACCTGTTGAACAATCATGAACACCATCACCGTTGAAACCTCTGTAGGCGAACTTGTCCGCGCTGTGCCGGCCCGCTCGCGCATTTTCGAAAACCTGGGCATTGACTATTGCTGCGGCGGCAAGAAGCCGCTGAGCGAAGTTTGCCGCGCCAAAGGACTCGACCCCGCGACGGTCGTGGCCATGTTGTCTGCGTTGGATACCACCTCGGATGGCACGCTGGCCGACCCCGACCGGATGACGCTGGCGGAACTTTGCGATCACATTGAGCGGGCGCATCACGATTATTTGCGCGAGGAACTGCCCCGCCTTGACTTCATGACCCGCAAGGTGGCCGACGTGCACGGTGACCACGAGCCGCGCCTCCGTGAAGTGCGACGGGTGTTCGAAACCTTCCAGGCCGAGTTTGCTTCCCACACGCAGGAAGAGGAAGAACAGGTCTTCCCGGCCATTCGCCAGTTGGAGTCCACCAACGGAGACAAGGCTGCACTGGTCGCATCTCTTCGGTCCGCCTTTGCCAAGCTCGAGTCTGAGCATCAGAACGCGGGGGCGGCGCTGGAACGTTTCGTGGAACTGACCGATCACCACACGCCGCCGGATTGGGCCTGCAACACCTTTCGCGCGCTGTACGACGCGCTTGCCCGGCTGGAGCGCAACATGCACCAACACGTTCACAAGGAGAACAACGTCCTGTTCCCGCGGGCGCTCGCTCTCGGCGGCAAACCATGAGCGAGAGCGAAAAACTCCCGTTGGTTTATTCCTGCTCCGGCGCCTCCAGCGCGGCGCAGATGGCGAATTACATCGCAGTCAAACTGGATCGGCTCAAGGTCGCGGAAATGTCCTGCATCGCCGGCGTGGGTGGCGACGTGAAACCGCTGGTCCGCACCGCGAAGTCAGGTCGGCCCATCATCGCGCTGGACGGCTGCCCGCTGCATTGCGCGGCGCACATCCTCAAGCGCCACGGACTTAAGCCCGACAAACACTACGACCTCAGTCATCTGAACGTGAAAAAGCGGAAGCATGAGGACTTCGATCCAGAGGAAGCGGCCCGTGTGCTGGAGAAGATTCGGCATGACCTCACATCGGCCGAAGATGAACCGCCCGAACAGTCCAGTCCGGTGTGCTACTTGAAAGACTTCAAGGACTGGTGAACCGTCCGCGTCATGCCTGCTCTTTGGCGCGGCGGCCTGGCTTTCGAGGCAGACTAATTGGGAGCCTCGGGACTGGCAGTGTCGTCCGGTGCTTGATCCTGAGACGGATGCAGGCCCAGTTGCCGCAGCTTCTCACGCAGTCGAAGGCGGCTGATCCCGAGCCAGCGCGCGGCTTTGGCCTGGTTCCCTTGAGCGCGGCGGATGGCCTGGGCGTAGAGCTCAGGTTCCAGGTCGGTCATCATCTGAGCCAGCGCGTTCTGCACCTCGCCTTGCTCCGCTCTCGTGAGCAGGTCCGAGACGTAAGCCGTGTGGTTCTGCTCGCTCGAAGTCAGCGGCTTCCGGCTCTTCCGCAGCACTTCACGGACGTGGTCGGCGCTGATTGTGTAGGAGCGGGCGAGCAGCAGGGTTTGGCGGATGACATTCTCCAGTTCCCGCACGTTGCCGGGCCAATGCTGCCGTTGTAGGAACTCCACCGCTTCGGGCTGAATGGAAAGAGCCTCCACCCCTACCTCCGGGCCATGCTTACGCAGAAAGTGTCCGATCAGGTCCGGAATATCCTCGGCGCGCTGATCAAGCGGGGGCAGATGGATCGTCACCACACTCAGACGGTAGTAAAGGTCCTCGCGAAAAGCCTTCTCTTGGATGGCGGATTCCAGGTCGCGATGCGTGGCGGCAATCACCCGCACATCTACCGGGACGGATTCCCGTCCGCCAACCCGTTGAACGGTGTTTTCCTCCAACACCCGCAGGAGTTTAGTCTGGAGGTTCCCATTCATGTCCCCAATCTCGTCCAGGAACAGAGTGCCGCCATTGGCCTGTTCAAACCGGCCGATGTGCCGACGGTCGGCTCCAGTGAATGCACCGCGCTCATGCCCGAATAATTCGCTTTCCAGTAGGTGTTCCGGGATAGCCGAACAGTTGACGGCCAGAAATGGTGCCTCGGCGCGGTTGCTGTGCTGATAGATCGCCCTCGCCACCAACTCCTTGCCCGTACCGGTATCTCCACGAATCAGCACCGTCACCTTCGTCGCAGCAACGCGCCCAATCTCCTTGTAAATGGCCTGCATCGTCCGACTTCGGCCCACGAGTGCCGTCCTGCCGGATTCGGCGGGTCCCATTTCGACCGGGTCGGACATGAGCCGACTGCACTCGATGGCGCGCGCCGTGATGTCGAGCATCTCGTCCATTTCAAACGGCTTGGGCACATAGTCAAAGGCGCCCCAGCGCGTAGCTTCGATCGCGATATCCGTTGTCCCGTGAGCCGTCATGAGAACAATCGGCAGCTTCGGTTTCGCCTGGTGCAATTCCCGCACCAGCGTGAGGCCGTCGGTGCCGGGCAGCTTCAGATCGCTGATCACTACGTCAAAGGCTTCGGCAAGAGCACAGTCGAGACCCTCGTCGCCGCGAGCCAGCACGGTCACGTCGTAACCTTCGGCTTCCATCACCTTCTCCATGCCACTGGTGATGGCCCGGTCGTCTTCAACAAGTAGAATGCGGGGACGGTTTTTCATGATTCATAGCGCGCGGCAGCACAATCCGAAAGGTCGTGCCGCGTTGCAGTTGCGTATCGTATTCGACAACGCCGCCATGCAGTTCAACGATGCGGGCGGCAATGGGTAGACCGAGGCCGGTACCATCCTCCTTGGTCGTAAAGAACGGGTCAAACAACCGTCTCACCACCTCGGGAGGCATACCCTTGCCGGTATCGGCGACCTCAATGATGGCCACGTCTGAGGCGCTGCCCAGGAGTGGCCGTTTGGACAGAACCACTCGCAGCGTGACGGTGCCCTCGCCTTCGATGCTCTGACCGGCGTTCTGGACGAGGTTGATGAGCACCTGTTTCATTTTCGACGGATCGGCAAGTACGCAGGCTCGCGGGACGGGCTCCTGAACCAAGCGCACTGATTTCTTGGCCAATTGGGGTGCCAGGAAGTCCCCGACATCGGCAAGCAGACTCTCGACGCATATCATCTGGCGCTCCAATTCGGGTGGTCGGGCAAACTGGAGGAAGTCCCCGACAATTCGCTCCAAGCGATTAATCTCGTCGTTGATCACTTGCACGTCATCGCGCGCCGATGCCGCGTCCGAAACGCTGCGTTTCAGGCTGAACAATCGAACTTTGATGGCTGTGAGCGGGTTTCGGATCTCGTGGGCGATGCCTGCCGCAAGAACCCCAAGAGACGCGAGCTTCTCGTGGCGTTCGAGGTGGGTGCGGCTCTCGCTTAACTGTGCCCGAAGCGGGGCGATGAGCCGCCGATAGAACACGGCCACAACCGCCGCACCTGCTGCGGCCATGAGCATCAACGACAAGAACCACACACGCTGGAGAGAAGCCAGCGCGGCGCTCTGCGCAGACGATCGTCCCTGCATCTCCAGGTCGGTTTTCTGTGTGAGTTCGTCGCACAGTGCGAGAACCTCAGCCAGCGAGTCCCCGAGAGCCCCGGATGACACAGGCGACTTCATCGTTTCGGTGTAGTTGGTCAGTGCCTGGCAGAGTCGGAGCATCAGGGTCTGCTGCGTGGCCGAGAACGTTGATCCGGTGGGCCGCTTCAGCCTCGTCTGCAATCGCGCCATGCTTGCCTGTATCCGAGTCGCCGGGAGCGGTGCCGACTGCTCCTCGCCCTGCATTCTCCGTAACTGATGCTCCAGTACGTCCGCCTTGAGTTCGCCGATGAGGCTGCCAAGCGCGGGACCTGATTCGTCCAGCGTCGGACGCAAGCGGTCGATCTGCCGCCAGGCGGTGCGCTCGATCCACACGATCACGGCGAGCACAAGAACTGTCGCAATCACGAACTCGGCTACCCGAGACCTGGTATCTGCTTTCATCGGAGTGGCTCGCCGCTTACCGGCAGTGGTTCGTCCCAAACCCACCGGTGCTATGGCTTCGTGTCGTGAATCGCGAAATACTCATATAAACTCGTTCGCGCCGCGTCCGGTATGGAGTGGCACGCAGTCAGCTTAAGCAGCTTTCAGACCTGAATCGTAATGGAACCAGCGTCATGAAGCGACAACCAAAACCCGTGTGCCATCGCGAACGCCGCCGCTTGAGACGAGCGCCCGCACCAATTCGTGTGCGGTCGTGGCAAAGACGACCCGCGAAGGAACCGACAACCCTGCATTCTATGAAAACGACAGTGCTGCTGGCCGACGCCGACCTGAGCGCTCGCCAAGCTCTGGCCGGCTTCCTGGAGAACGAAGGATTCTCGATTCTGCTGGCCGAAGGTGCGAGCGATACCCTCGACCTAATTCAGGCACAGGACGTTGGTATGGTCATCCTCGGTACAGACCTGAGGGATTGCAGCGGATGGGAGGCGTTTGCACGCGTGGCGACTATGAACCCGCAGGTTCCTGCCATCGTCATGACTTCCGAGTCGGGACAGAAGGCAAGAGGCGCCGAGGCGGGGGTGGACGCGGTATTTGAAAAGCCCATCGAATTCGACGAGCTGCTGCGTATCATTCGAGAGTTATTGGCCCAACCGACCGAGATGCGACTCCAGCGAGTATGCACAGTCGAGGCCCTCGCCCGTTACGTGCCGCGATCTTACAGGACGTTCGTTCGTGCACTCCAGGACCGGTACTCGGCGCCCTTGGCAATGCCGGAGTTGGATCAGATCCTGGCGCGTTGCGTGCCGACCTTCATCGGCAAATCTGGAACCACATCCAAGTTGCCTCATGCCGAAGGCGTCACCGATGTCGCGTCAGTCTAAGTCATCGACCCGGAAACCGCGCGACTGCGACTCGCTGAAACGCGTTGCTTCGTAAGGGTCTGTGCAAAATCACTTACGGTTTTGGCGGGAGCGCCAGCGGGCCAGATGCGAGGCCCGAGGGAGGGAGTGTATCCCCTGAGATACTCGACCGACCGAGGAACGACGCAGACGGCCCGGTGCCGCCCCGCTCCGGAGGGCTGGAGGGGTTTTGGCTCGCTGGCTTCGTTGCTCCTCAGCCACAGAGGTCAAGGCTATGCTCCTTCGTCGCACCTCGCCAGCGAGCCAAATCCCCTCCAGCAAAATCGGAAGTAATTTCCTCTCCGGAGACGGCTTCTGGCAACTGGTGCCCGTGCCCGGCGAAGCGCAGATGTACCTCCGCGGCAGCGTGTCACGGGCGCCCAGCGTCGCGGAGTTGCGGGGACGAGTCGCCTACGCTCGCCTCGACGAAGAACTGTGGACCTTGCTGCGCGATCCGCTGTCCCGCCACCAGGTTCGCGAGGCGCTGATCGTCCGGTACTTCCCCGAGAAGCGGGAACAACTGGCGGCCCTCGTGGCAACAGCCGCAACATCTCCGCCGCTGAGGTTCTGCGCGAGGAGCCGCCGCCACAGCGCGACCCGGCGTTCCGGCGGGTGATCTTGGACGTTTACGACTACCGATGCGCCGCGTGTGGCGTTCGTGTGCTCCTCGATCAGAACTTGTCGCTCGTGGAGGCCGCGCACCTCATCCCGTTCGAGGTCAGTCGCAACGACATGCCGACCAACGGTATGGCCCTTTGCCCCAATCACCATTGGGCAATGGACCTCTTCCTGATCGCGCCTTGCCCGGATGCCCGGCGTCAAGCCGGCGTGTGGCAAGTGGACGGGGAGCGGCTGGACGACCGAATCGAAGGACAACGCGCCCTCGTCGCCCTTGCCGGCAAACCGGTGATTCCGCCAAGCGAAGAAAAGTTCTATCCGGCAATCGAAAGTCTCCAGTGGCGCGAACAACACCTCGCCAAGAGCGGTTGAGCGCCTATGCCCGAGAACCACCAACGGAGGGCGAGCGTCCAGGGCTCATCTTGCCGGCCTTCGGTGAAATCGAATCCGAGCGCGTGCTCGCCGAAGACGATTTGTTCGCCGTGGTGTGCGACAAGTACCCCGTCACGCCGGGGCATACCCTCATTATCGCCCGGCGGGCCGCGACGCGATTCGAGCAACTGACCGATGCCGAGCAAGCTCGGCTCCTGAGTTGGGTCGGTTGGGCGCAGCGGAAGCTCGGATCGACGCTCTCGCCTTCCCCCGAGGGCTACAATCTCGGGGTGAATGACGGGACAGCGGCCGGCCAGACGATTCCACAGTTCCATTTCCATGTTATCCCGCGCTACCGAGGAGACGTTTCGAATCCTCGCGGTGGCCTGTGCTGGGTCATCCCCGCCAAGGTGCGGTACTAGCCTGGATTTCCACGGACCGGAATTGAGCTAAGTTTTCGAGGTTTTAGGCG